>Ga0209056_10002041_pt1 | contig 22007 bp, 29 predicted proteins | sample GraSoiAngelo_114_FD_185876 | JGI IMG/M metagenome (GOLD analysis project Ga0209056, IMG submission 185876) | Grasslands soil microbial communities from the Angelo Coastal Reserve, California, USA - 14_0903_13_40cm (SPAdes) (version 2) | ecosystem: Environmental > Terrestrial > Soil > Grasslands...
ACATCGGCATCTCGCGCGCCAATCCCACGAAGGATCCGAAGCATCTCGACAACGCGGTGCTGGCGTTGTTGCGCCTCAACGTGTCGCAGCTCATCACCATCGGCGGTGACGATACGGCCTATTCCGCCATGAAGCTGGAGGAGAAAGCCGCGGGGCGGCTCCAGGTGGTGCACGTGCCGAAGACGATCGACAACGATCTCGACCTGCCGCCGCACGTGGACACGTTCGGGTTCCAGACGGCGCGGCACTACGGCGTGGAGATCGTGAAGAACCTGATGGTGGACGCCAGGACCACGTCGCGCTGGTACCTGGTCATCACGATGGGTCGCGGGGCGGGGCATCTGGCGGTGGGCATCGGCAAGGCGGCCGGGGCCACGCTCACGCTCATCCCCGAGGAGTTTCTGGGGCGGCGCATTCGGCTCAAGGCGGTGGTGGACACGCTGGTGTGCGCGATCATCAAGCGGCTGTCCTACGGCCGGCCGGACGGCGTGGCCGTGGTGGCGGAAGGCCTGACGCTGGGCATCGACCCCGAGGAGCTCGCGGGTGTCGAGGAGCTCGAGCGGGATACACACGGCAACGTCCGCATCGCCGAGGTGAACATCGGCGAGATCTTGAAGGCGGCGGTCCAGAAGCGCCTCAAGGAGTTCGGGCTGAAGGCGACCATCGCAGCGAAGAACATCGGCTACGAGCTGCGCTGCGCCGACCCGATTCCCATGGACATGGAGTACACGCGCGACCTCGGTTACTGCGCGGCCAAGTACGTGCTGGGGGGTGGCAACGCGGCGATGATTTCGCTCCAGGCGGGGCGGTTCGTGCCGATCCCGTTTGCGGCGATGATGGATCCCAAGACTGGCCGGGCGCGCACGCGGCGGGTGGACATCACGTCGACGCGCTATGCCATCGCGCGCCGCTACATGATCCGGCTGCGGCGCGACGATTTCGACGACCCGCACGAGCTGGCGCGCTTCGCCGCGACGGCGCACGTGTCGGTGGAGGAGTTCCGCCGCCAGTTCGCCTATCTAATCGAGGAAGAACCGCCGCCGCTGGTGATCGACCCGGTGGTGGAGCGGGATCCCGGGGCGCGCGCGTGACGCCGCGGCCGGTGGTGCGGGTACGCCGGCTCCCCCATCACGACGGGCTGCCGTTGCCCACCCGGCAGACGGCCGGGTCCGCGGGCTACGACGTGCACAGCGCCGAGGCGGAGTTTACCCTGAGGCCGCTCGAGCGGCGGCTGGTGCGGACCGGGTTGGCGCTCGCGATCCCGGACGGCTACGAAGCCCAGGTGCGGCCCCGCTCGGGACTGGCGTTGAAGCATGGCCTCACCCTTCCCAATGCCCCAGCGACCATCGACTCGGATTATCGTGGCGAGCTGATGATCCCGATGATCAACCTCGGCACCGAGCCGGTGGTAGTGACACGCGGCACGCGCATCGCGCAGCTCGTGTTTCAGCGGGTGGAGCTGGTGGAGCTCGAGGAGGTGGCGGAGCTGCCGCCGAGCGCGAGGGGTGGGGGAGGGTTTGGGAGTACGGGGGTGTGAGGCCGACGGACGGGAAACAGGAAACGTTGGGACGTGGCGCGCACAGGGGGGTCAGTATGAACGAGAACAACATCGACCGTCGGACCTTCGTGGGTGGTGTGGCCGGAGCCGTGCTGGCCGGGGTGCCGTTCACGTCCCAGGCCCGCCAGGCGCAGGCAAAACCAGCGACCCGCATTCGGCTCGGCGTAATTGGCTGCGGCAGCGTCTCCCACAGTTATCTGCCTCACCTGGCAAACAGCCCCTACGTCGAGCTCGTCAGCGCATGCGACATCATCCCAGAGCGAGCCAAGACTCAGGCCGAAGCGTACGCCATCCCCAATCAGTACCCGCACATCGACCTGCTCCTCGCCGGGGCGCCATTCGATTTGTTGGTGAACCTGACGGACATGCAGGAGCACGAGCGGCTCAACCTCCAGGCGGTGGCGGCCGGCAAGCATGTCTGGAGCGAGAAGCCGACGGCGAACTCCCTCTCCGCCGGGCAGCGGTTACTGGCCGCGGCGAAAAAGCAGGGTGTGAAAGTCTGGGGCGCCCCGGCGATGGTGGTCAGCCCACAGTTCGCGTTCATGGCTCACACCGTGAACTCGGGGGTGCTGGGCCGACTGGCCGCGGCCCACGCCGACTATGGCCATGGCGGGCCGGATTGGGCCGCGTTCTTCTACGAGAAGGGCGGCGGCAGTCTGCCGGACCTGGCCGTGTACAACTTGACCACCCTGACGGGCCTGCTGGGCCCGGCCAAGTCCGTGGTCGCCATGACGAGCGTCATCACGCCCACGCGGACGATTTCCGGGAGGGGTGAAGTCAAGGTGGTCGCCGAGGACAACGCGATGGTGCTGTTGGATCACGGAGACGGTTTGATCTCCCACGTCCAGTCGGGCTTCAACTATTTCAACCCAAACGGGCACGATGGGAGCAAGGAGCAGCGGCACACGATCACCATCGTCGGGACCACCGGCAGCCTCGGGCTGGTCGGATACGATTGGGAGCCGCTCGGGGTCGACCTGGTGACGGCGAACGACCCAACCGTTACGCGGCACGCGACGGAGAAGGAGAATTTTGTATGGCCGATGGGGGCGACGCTCGCCGCCGAGAGCCTGGCGACCGGGAAGCCGCTGTTGATCAACCCGGAACACGCGCTCCACGTGCTCGAAGTGATCCAGGCCGCCCGTGAATCTCAGGACAGCGGTCGCCGAATCCACCTCCGGTCGTCGTTCAGCCGGCCGATCCTGTCGTGAGTCGCGCCTCGAGCCTCGTCGGATGGTCGATCGTCGCCGCGTCGCTCGCGGTTGCGCCCGCTCGGGCGTTCGCTCAACAGTCACCCCTGGGTCTTTTCCAAGCTGATACGGACGTGGGCCAGGTGACCAAGCGGGGCTCGGTCATGTACGACGCCGGGCGGGGGCGCTACACGATCGCGGGGTCAGGCGCGAACATGTGGTCCGACCGCGACGCCTTCCATTTCGTGTGGAGGCGCATCGAGGGGAATGTCATCCTGACCGCGCGGGCGCAGTTCGACGGGCCGGGCGTGGAGCCGCATCGCAAGTTCGGATGGAGCGTGCGCTCCGGTCTCGAAAGCGGCTCGCCGCACGTGACGGCGGCCGTACATGGAGACGGGCTCGTCGCCCTGCAGTTCCGTCGCACCCGCGGCGGTCCCACCGAGGAGATCCGATCGCCCGTGAGCGCACCGGACGTGATTCAGCTCGAGCGCGTGGGAAACGGTTACATCCTGTCGGCGGCCCGGTTCGGCGATACGCTGGTGACGGTACGGATCCCGGACCTCGCGCTCGGCGACCAACCCTACGTCGGCCTGTTCGTGTGCGCGCACAACGACACGGTGGTCGAGCGCGCCACGTTCCGCGACGTACGAATCACGGCACCGGTGCGCGACGGGTTCGTGCCGTACCAGGACTACATCGGGAGCAATCTGGAGATCCTCGATGTCGCGAGTGGGGACCGTACGATCGTGTACCGCTCGCCCGAGTCGCTCCAGGCGCCGAACTGGACCAAGGACGGCAAGGCGCTGATTTACAACAGTCGGGGCCTGTTGTATCGCTTTGATCTCGCGGAGCGGCGACCGGTCGTGGTGAACACGGGGTTCGCGACCAGCAACAACAACGATCACGTCCTGTCGTTCGACGGGCGGACTATCGCGATCAGCCATCACAGCGCGGACGATCACGACGCGTCGATCGTGTACACGGTACAGGTCGGGGGTGGGACGCCGCGACGGGTCACCGCGGTGGGCCCGTCGTACCTGCACGGCTGGTCACCCGACGGCCGGTTCCTGGTCTACACCGGCGAGCGGAACGGGGAGTTCGACGTGTACCGCATCCCGGTGGATGGGGGGGAAGAGTTACGTCTCACGAATACGCCGGGGTTGGACGACGGGCCGGAGTATTCGCCGGACGGGAAGTACATCTACTTCAATTCCGTCCGGAGCGGCACCATGCAACTCTGGCGGATGCGAGCGGATGGCAGCGCCCAGGAGCAGCTCACGAACGACCAGTACAATAATTGGTTCCCGCACCTGTCCCCGGATGGCCAGTGGATCGCCTTCCTGTCATTCATGAAGGACGTCGCGCCCGGCGACCACCCGTTCTATAAGCGCGTCTACCTGCGCGTGATGTCTACTCGGGGGGGTGGGGGAAGCGCGCGCGTCGTCGCGTATGTGTACGGTGGGCAGGGGACGATCAACGTGCCGTCCTGGTCGCCCGACAGCCGGCGGCTGGCGTTCGTGAGCAATACGGACCTGCGGCGGTTGCCGTAATCGCGCGCTGGAATGATGTCGGGTGCGTTGTCCTAATGAGTAGTCGGGGAGTGGGAGTTGGTAGGGTAGGTGATGGCGCGGGGGCGGGGGCCGGCGATCCGGGTCCGGCATTACCTCGTCGTGCACTGAGAGGCACATGGACACATCGGCGTATCAACGCCGCCTAGTCGTCCTGTTGGGGCTCCTCGCCGGACACGCGTGCTCGGGCTCGCCGCGTCCCCGCGAGGAACCTGTCCCGCCGCCATCGTGGATGCATGGGGTGTGGACACGTGAGTGGATTGAGGTGAGGGGTGTGCGGTCTAGCCGGTTCGCCGTCCAGTATCTGCAGACGCCGACCCTGTTCGCGGACATGCGCCTACCGATCGAACGACCCTCCTTTTCACGGGCCACCTCCTTCGCCGACCTGACCGACGCGGAGCTGTTGCTACTTGCCCGCCAACGGGGATTCGCCGGGCGTGTCACGGCCGTCGCCGACACCATTACCTGGCACCATGAAATCGACTTCCAACCGCGTGACGGCACCGCCGACATCGGTCGCGTGGAACGAGTCGGCCCGGGCCAAATGTACGAGCATGCCCTCGATAGCTCGTATGTAGAATCGTGGCGTTCGGTAGCCTCTGGTGACAGCGCGTTTCTGGTCGTGCGAGTGGAGCAAGCCGGAAGGTTGGAGCAGACGTTGCTCATCGTAGGCGACCACTTTCTCTATGTCCGCAATCGGTCGGCCGACCTGCCCGCAGCGCCGTCGCTTGACTCATTGATTAAGGCGACACACGCAACGCGGGAGCAGATTATCGCTTACTTGGACTGCGAGTTCTCAACCGGCCGAGTGCGCGGTGGCAGTGTGCCCTGGGAGGTCCAAGCCTCGACGCTGCCGTGGCGCCAAGGTCGCCCGCTTGGGTTCGTGAGCAGGCTGAAACTTTCGCCAGACTCGGCCCATCTGTCCGGCCGAGTAGAACGTATGGAGCAGTGGTCGGTCTCGATCAACACGCTGCCCAAAGCGCAATTGGCCGGCCTCTTCCCGTCAAACCACTGAGGGCACCGTGGGCCTGTTCTCGAGAAAGAAGACGCCGCTTCCGGACAGCCTTCCAGCCGGCTCATGGGGCATCGTGCAGGGCTCGAACCAAGGCACCCTGCTCTTGGCCCGGGTGCGTAAGGGCCTCGGTGCAATCGTTGGCCATGCCGCCTATCCCTTCCGCGTGGGAATAGCCACGCGAGTCCGCGCAACGGCCGCGAACGGCATGCCGACACCAGAAGAAAACGCGACGTTGCAGGACCTGGAGGACCGCCTCTCTCGGGCGCTCGAGGTGGACCGAGAAGCCCTCCTTGTCGTAGCTCTAACAACGAACGGGGTGAAGGAGTGGGTCTTCTATACCTCGGACCCCGACGCCACGAAGCGCCGAATGCAGGACTTCGCGCCAACTGTGAGCACCCACAAGCTCCAGATGGTCGTAGGAGAGGACAAGGGCTGGGCCGTTTACCGGCAGTTCGCGGGCGCGGGATGAACAAGCGGCCGCCTAACAAGCGCTTGAAGCCGGCGGCGCGAGACGCAGCTTAAGGGCGATCCGTTAGGCAGCGCCTACAACGCATCGACGCGGCACCTCTCATGCGCTTCTATACAGGTCTGGTTCACGGAAAGCCCGGCGCCGAGGAGAGCTACGTCAATGTCCTGCTTACCACACTAGCGAAGGGACCCGCATCAGTGGTCGCGTTAATGCCTGGAATCAGTCCTCCATCGTTGAGTTCCTTTGCGCGCGATGCGGATGAGCAAGACTGGATCGACTCTTATCACTTCAACTATGAGCAGCTCGATGGGACCAAGATTGTCTCTCTAATCCTCACACTGGCGGGCTATCGATTCTATCATTTCTTCAGGACTGACTATACGCTGAAGACGATTCTGGCCTTACCAGGAAGAGAGCAGGAGCCGGTCAGCTTTGCAGTTAAGCGGATGTCACGATTTCCGGCGGCGCCAATCACGGTCACAAGGGTAAGATGAATCCTTTCGATCGGACGCGGCCTAACACGCGCTTGAACCTGGCGGCGCCCGGGCTCGATAGATCCCATGACCGGTGACCGACGGTGTGCTAGACTTTCGTTTGTGAACATTCGAACTGGGTACCGCAGCTTAAGCGCGATCCGTTAGGCAGCGACACACTCCCGCGGGATCAATCCCTTTGCCACCTCGAATTCCGCCGCCTAGACTCTCTGTTCTTCTCGCACGTGAAGCGCCGCGGGCCTTGATTTTGCGCCGGGGTCCGTCAAAGTGGGTAGAGGTGATTGCTTGGGACACGCAACGTGACACGTTTGAGCACGGCGCATGGTTTCATGGCCGAATCTATGAACGTCGCTCTGACCTTTCCCCGGACGGGACAAAACTGATCTACTTCGTCAACAAGTTCACCTCCAAGACGGTGGAGGACGAAGAATACACATACGCCTGGACCGCTGTGAGCAAGGTGCCATATCTCACTGCCCTGGCCTTGTGGCCGAAAGGCAACTGCTGGTGGGGTGGCGGATTGTTTCAGGACAATTACACAGTCTTCTTAAATCATCGCCCGTCTGAAGCCGCGCCTCATCCTCGTCACCCGCCCAACCGACTAAGAGTGATCTCAAATCCCGATGCGGCGGGCGAGGACGATCCTTTGTACTCTCAGCGACTCACGCGTGACGGTTGGGTCGTGCGCCAGGCGTGGCGTTGGGAACGCATCGGCTGGGACGGTTTTCGGACGGATGTGCCTGAGCTGCGTGTTCGGTCACATCCGAATACACGGCTGGCGATTGTTCTCGAGCGGAGGCTCGACGGACTTCGATATCGCGAGCAATTTGCATTGGAAACTCCGAACGGAAGAGGATCGGTAGATCTGGGAGGCACAGACTGGAGCGACTGGGACCAAGCCGGCAGGCTCATTCTTCTTCGCGCCGGCAAAGTCTGGGCGGCGCCCGTCAAGGGATCTCACATTGCGGAACCATCGCCACTCATTGATCTGACGGCAGATCGCCCGGCGCCGCGCGAGACACCCCGGTGGGCCGAGGCTTGGTAAGGCAGTCGCTGCCTAACAAGCGCTTGAAGCTGCCGGGCGGTGATCGCTCTAAGGGAAGCGGAGTGTTGTGCGCTGCCGCGCACGAACTATCGTTCAATGACACGCCGCCCTGCGGGAGAGTCGCCCGCAGCTTAAGCGCGATCCGTTAGGCAGCACTAGAGGTGACCGCGCGATTCGACTCCTATCCATTGCCTTCTGGCTCATCAGCGCCGCCGCAGCGGTCGCTTCTGCTATCCTATTCGGCTACTTCGGCTGGGCGGCCATCTTGTTTTGGACTGTCCTGGTGCTGCCTTGCACACTTTATCAACGCCGACAGATGAACGGTCACTGGCCATCACCCACGATGCTGCGGCTGTGGGCGATAGCCATCGGCCTAAATGTGGTCGGCGGCATCGTGCCCCCTTTCTTCTCGGTGCTGACTCTGCCCGATGGCGCTGGAAAAGTGCTGGGTTGGATTCTGGTTACCATAATCTGGAGTGGCGTAGTAGCATCAGTGATGCTCCTGCTGTGGGTCACGAGCACCGCGATACGCCACGCGGGAACGCAGCAGCCGCGTGCTGCCTAACAAGCGCTTGAAGGTGCCGGGCGGTGATCGCTCTAAGGGAAGCGGAGTGTTGTGCGCTGCCGCGCACGAACTATCGTTCAACTCCGCGCCGCGCGGCGGGCGAGTCGCCCGCAGCTTAAGCGCGATCCGTTAGGCGGCGCGACGACTGTCTCTACGATGAGAGAAATCCTCCGCACGTCGAGCATCTCACTGGCCGAGTCCCTCCGCCTCTCCCTCGAGGCCGAGGACATCCCTGCAATCGTGAGCAACGAGAACCTCGGCGGCCTTCCTCCCTCCGCTATCAGTGTGATCGTGGCGGAGAATGCCGACTACGAACGCAGCGTCGCAATCCTCAACGATCTTCAGCAGACCACTCAACACCCAACAGGTCCGGGTCGCCGCATTCTAAGGTTGTTTGTCATCATAGTCGTTGGCGTATTCTGCATTCTGTGCGCCACTCTGTACTGAGCATCACGGGCGACGCGCTGCCTAACAAGCGCTTGAAGCTGGCGGGCGCTCACAAGTAGGGAAGAATTGCTTTGTCTCGCCCGCCAGCCGTTTTATCTGCGGCTCCACCGCCTTGCGCCAGCGGGCATTGCGCCCGCAGCTTACGCGCGATCCGTTAGACCGCGTCACCTGCCTATGCGTGCAGCCGGCCTGATCGTAGAGCCAACTGGCCAAAAGGACTTCGGCCCGTGCGAATGTTGCGGTGGAATCAGCCGCACGGTATGGGGACTGGTTCACGAAGGCCGTCGGAGCCTCGCCTCTTACTTCGTCCAGTGGAAGGTGGGCCAAGTGCCGCGTCACGGTGCGAACTTCGATCTCATTCTCGGGAAATGGGGGGAGGGAACCGGCTCGGACGATCGCGTCGCGGTCGCACTGCGCTTCCGACGCACCGACAAGGGCCCGTCCTTCATGGTTGTTGATGCCACGGATCGCCCGACGGCCCGGGGCGACCTGGCAGGTACGGCCCTCGTGAGAGATCAGGTGGTCGGCTCGCCTTGGGAACAAGAAGCATACGATGTGGTCGACGCCGTGTGGCTGAAGGATGAACGCATCAGAGAGATCGTTGCGGACGCGGTCTAACAAGCGCTTGAAGCTGGCGGGCGCTCTCGTTCTAAAGGAAGCCGTTGGGTCGTGCCCTAGCGGGCACGAGACTTCGTCGAACACTGTTGCGCTGGCGGGCGAGTCGCCCGCAGCTTAAGCGCGATCCGTTAGGCAGCGTCACACATGCGTTACTCGACTCTGGCTCTCTTGCTAATGGCGGCCGCGGTCGCCCCGGCGCTTGCTCAGGAAACGTCGCCGGTGGCGCAGCGTTGGGACAGCGTCGTTACGCGACTCCCACCCGACCCTCTGGGCGCCGCCCGGATCCTCAACCGGACCTATCGCCGGTCGGGCATCCCGCTCCTGTACTGGCCGAGGAAGGACATTTCCGACTCCGCACTTCAGGGTCTAGACATCGGCGACGGTCCCTGTGGCGTTGTCGCGTTGGTCCAAAGTGCGATCATTCCTCCTCCGGATCGACGCCTCGAAGGCGAGGTCGTCGTGGAAATCGACTCCACCGGGGGTACTCTTCGCCGCTGGGCCGTGCCGTCCAACTCTCTGCCGGTGATGCTGCGAGGGGACGTCCTCGTGATCTACCTCGCAGCTAGGGACCGCATCGATCTCGGCCTGGCCATTCGCGAGGACGGACATTACACAGTCGTGCCTGCGGAACGAGCGTCAGGCGCCGGGCCAGTTGACTGTCCGGCGAACCGCCTTTTCCCAAAGTCAGCATACGCCCGGTGTCTCCAACTACCAGACCGCAACCGCGGCAGACGCATCCTTGCCTACCAAGCACCGTGCACGTGACGCTGCCTAACAAGCGCTTGAAGCTGGCGGGCGCTCTCGTTCTAAAGGAAGCCGTTGGGTCGTGCCCTCACGGGCACCGGACTTCGTCCATCACCCGTTGCGCTGAGGGGGCGGTCTCCCGCAGCTTAAGCGCGATCCGTTAGGCCGCGGCCGGAGACAACGTGTTCCTCGAGCTATCAGCACCTCTCGGAAATGAACCTATCGGTTCGTGGCGGCAGGCATCTGGCATCTTTCTCGCGTGCCTCCTCGCCTTTTGGGTCTGTCCGGGGCTCCTGCTCGCCACAATCTTCCTTGTCGCCCGCGTCGTACCGCGCGCTTTGTCGACGTCTCACCTCCTTAACTCCGTTACCGCTTTCCTGTTTACACTGCCACAAGTGGTATTTCCCTATTGGGGGCTGGCGCCTCAGGATGAGCATCATTGGCTGGTAGCCTGGAAAAACCGGGCACCACTGCTCGGACTCGGTACGGCTTGGGGCGTTACCGTTCTTCAATGGGGTACCGCAGCAATCGCATTCGGCGCGCTGGCTTGTAGGCTCAAGCACGTGTGGCAGGTCGTCGCTGCCGCCCTCATCGCCATCGTCTTGGTGACTGGCGTTGCACTCGCAGTCTTCGCGATTCTGAAGCTCATGGTGCAGGTTGAGGGCATCTAGGTTCCCGCCGCGCCCTAACAAGCGCTTGAAGCTGGCGGGCGCTCACAAGTAGGGAGGAATTGCGTTGCCTCGCCGGCCAGCCTTTTTCTCTGCCGCTCCACCGCCTTGCGCCCGCAGTCATTGCGCCCGCAGCTTAAGCGCGATCCGTTAGGCAACTCACCACTTTCCAGCTTGACTGGCACTTGAACCGACCTCTGTACGCCCGCCTACTCGCTCTTGTCGCAGCCAGCTGTTCACCCTCTAGGCCACCCACACATGAATTCGATGGGGCCGCTGCTTTCCAGTACCTACAAGCTCAAACCCAGTTCGGACCCCGGATTCCCAACACCGGACCGCACGAACAATGCGGGGCTTGGATACTCAGTCACCTAAGGACAACGGCCGATACGGTTGTAGTGCAAGCGTTCACGGCTCACACCGCGAAGGGTCACCAGTTGCAGCTCCATAACTACTTCGCCCGGTTCAGCCCCCAAGCGCCCGAACGAGTACTCTACTTCGCTCACTGGGATACTCGCCCACACGCAGATAGTAGCCCAAACCCACTCGATAGAGCCAAACCCGTCCTGGGAGCTAACGACGGCGCTTCGGGAGTCGCCGTTCTTCTAGCTCTTGCCGATGCCCTCAAGAAAACTCCGCCACGAATAGGAGTTGACCTGTTGTTTACGGACGGCGAGGACTACGGCGACTTCAGCGACACGACCGAGACATTGCTGGGTGCCCGCTATTTCGCCGCGCACTTGCCAGCTGGCTACCAACCTCTGTATGCGGTTCTATGGGATATGGTCGGGGACAAGGATCTCGATATCTCGATTGAGGCCAATTCTCGCGCTTTTGCCCCAGAGGTCACCACTCTCGTATGGCATGCTGCGGACTCCCTTGGCTATGGTAGGGTATTCCTTTCACAGCTTGGTCAACCCCTGATTGATGACCATATTCCGCTGCAGGCCGTGGGGATCCATGCAATTGACGTGGTGGACTTCGACTACGGTCCCGGCAACAGCTACCACCACACCATCTACGACACTTTGGACAAGGTCTCGGCGCAGTCTCTGCAAACGGTTGGGGACGTGGCTCTGGCGCTTGTACGATGAGATCAGTGCGCGAGTCGCCTAACCAGCGCTTGAAGCTGACGCCGCGCGTAGATTGGGGAATGGATCTTTCTTCTGCGCGGCGCAGCCTAAGCGCGATCCGTTAGGCAGCGACTCGATCTATGAATCCAGACCAGCCGTCGCAATCCCATGAACCCCCCGTGGACGCCGAGCGCGCGCAAGCCACGTTGCGCACTATGAGCGACAGTGAGCTTGCCGAGCTGCACGCCCAAGCGCCGGAGGCTCTGAAGCTCGGAGCCTGGGAGGTTGTGGACCAAGAGATCAAGCGTCGTGCTCGGGTCAAATTGCGCCAAGCATCGGGGGCCCGTTTGTTGGAAGAGCATCTTGATGAGGAGCGGTATCCGGCAATCCGAATCAACGTCGTCCTGCTGAAAGTGCTGGCCGTCGTAGTGCTCGTGGCGAGTCTCCTGGGTGCCCTTGTTGAATTCGGTCAGAACTGGCTTCTCACCTTGGCGTTCCTAGTGGTTGGTTTTGTGGGGGCGGTATCCTACTGGGCTGGTGCTGAGCTCTTGCTTGTCCTTCTGGATATCGAGGCCAATACTCGTGCCCTTCGCGATAAGGTCAAATAACGAGTCGCTGCCTAACAAGCGCTTGAAGCTGGCGGGCGATGATCGCCTTAAGGGAACCGGACTGTTTGCGCCCTGGCAGGCGCGGACCCTCGTCCCACACTCTTGCGCCGACGAGCGCGTCGCCCGCAGCTTAAGCGCGGTCCGTTAGGCCGACACAGTGAACTCAAATGAATGATGGCGCAGGTCGTCTCAGCACGCCGGTTCGTGTCGCCGCCGCTATCCTCGGCCTATACATGGGCTGCGGTGAACTCCTATTAGCCGTAGCTGCAGTCTCAACCAACCTTTGGCGGGCGGGTCTTGAGGCCATTGCCGGTCTGTTCATTGCGTTTCTCTTCATTCGCGCCGCCAAGAGTGGGTGGAGCCCGGCGTGGCCCGACTGAATTCAGGTCACGTGCGGCCTAACAAGCGCTTGAAGCTGACGGGCGGTGATCGCTCTAAGGGAAACGGAGTGTTGCGCCCTGGCGAGCGCGGACGCGCGTCCACTACTCTTGCGCCGGGCAGCGAGTCGCCCGCAGCTTAAGCGCGCTCCGTTAGGCAGCGCACGTCCTTACTCAGATCACACACGATCACATGCAATCGCACCCTACAAGGCTGATGATCCTCGTGGCCGGCCCATATCGATCGGGCACTGGGGATGACCCGGCCAAGTTGGCAGCGAACGTGGCCACGATGGAGGCGTTCGCGATGCCGCTCTTCCGGGCTGGGCACGTTCCGCTGGTGGGTGAGTGGCTCGGCCTGCCGCTCGCGACGTTGGCGGGCTCCGTGCGGATTGGCGACGCGGCGTTCGAGGAGGTGTTCCACCCCATTGCCGAGCGGCTCTTGGAACGGTGTGACGCCCTGCTGCGCGTCGGTGGTCCATCGGCGGGGGCGGATCGGCTGGTCGCGGTGGCGCGGGCTCGGGGTCTGGCGGTCTATCACGCTCTACGGGAGGTGCCCGGATGCGCAACCACCGCGGCTTGAACGGTGCGCTGCCTAACCAGCGCTTGAAGCTGCCGGGCGGTGATCGCTCTAAGGGAAGCGGAGTGTTGTGCGCTGGCGCGCACGAACGATCGTTCAACGATAGATGCGCTGGCGGGCGAGTCGCCCGCAGCTTAAGCGCGATCCGTTAGGCAGCACCCGACTCTTCATTACCGATCGAGCCCGTGGACGCCTTCTCATACCTGTCGATTCTTCTCTCGATCATTGTTGGTCTGGGGCTCACCCAGATCCTGACCGCGGTTGGACGGATCATCCGGCATCGCGATCGCGTTCGCGCCGATTGGCTTCCGCTCCTTTGGGCTGCCGTGCTGCTCGTCATCTATGTGCAGGTGTGGTGGTCTATGTTCGGCCTCCGCCATGTGAATGAATGGACGTTCGGATCGTTCGCGGCCGTCCTCGCGCAAACAGGAACCTTGTACCTCATGGCGGCCGTGGTGCTCCCGGAACAGGTTGGCGATCAGCCGGTCGACCTCGCAGCTTATTATGACCAGCATCACCAGTGGTTCTTTGGATTTCTTCTGGTCACTCTCGTGGTCAGCGTAATTAAGGACGTGATCATCAACGGAAGCTTACCCCGGCCCTTGAATCTTGGCTTTCACCTCTTTCTGGGCGCGGCAAGCGTCTCGGCGCTCCTTATCCGCAGGCGCCGCTATCAGGAGTTTGTTGGCGTCGCCAGTGCTGGAGCGTTCGTCGCGTACGTTGCCCTCCTCTTCACCCGTCTTCGGTAAGGTGGTGCTGCCTAACAAGCGCTTGAAGCTGGCGGGCGCTCTCGTTCTAAAGGAAGCCGTTGTGTCGTGCCCAGGGGGGCACGGGACGTCTACTACTCTTGCGACGGCGAGCGAGTCGCCCGCAGCTTAAGCGCGATCCGTTAGGCGGCGCCAAATAGAGATGCGCTCTCCGACCCCTCGACCTCTTCGGCTGTTTCTTACCGGACTGTGTCTCGCGCTCGCGACCGGGTGTTACCCGGTTCACTGGAAGCGGGAGGAGATCAAGCCGATGCCGCTGGGACGCCTCCAGCAATTGAAGATTTGGAGCGGCGATACTGTTTTTAGGTGGCATGCGGTGATTATCACTTACGACTCGATCACCGGCGTCCCTTACAAGATGTCGACGAAGTGCGATAGCTGTCGTCTTGGGCTTCGGCTGTCCTCAGTCGACTCCATTCGCGTTGGCTACCCGTCCAGCCCTGCCAAAAACATTCTGATGTTGGCCTTTCTTGTGGCCGCCTTTACGGCGCCTTTCCATTAGTGGCGCCGCCTAACAAGCGCTTGAAGCTGGCGGGCGGTCATCGCTCTAAAGGATGCGGAGTGTTGCGCGCTGGACGCGCAGCTGCTAGCGCCGAACATCCTTGCGCCACCGGGCGAGTCTCCCGCAGCTTAAGCGCGATCCGTTAGGCGCTCGCCTTAGGTCCGGTCAGTCATGCGCATCAGCTGGGCAGGCGTTCTGATGCTACTCTTCGGAGTGGCGTGTGACAAACCGAAAACGGGAGCATCGAGCGCCTCCCTGAAGGTCTCGGCATCTCCCGCGGCTGCTCGAGTCCCTGACGCTGTGTCGCGCCGGCTGGCCTCTACGGATTCCAGCCTGCTGGAGTTCGAGGGCTACTACATTCCCACGACATCTCCAGTGCTGAACGACCACACGCTCAAATGGCTCGGTATATACGCTCCGCCGCGTTCCGCTGGGATCTTCGTCGCTCCCCATTCTCTGAGCGACGCCGACACGGTTAGCGCGTTTTTCGAGTGCCCCGGCGCCACGGTGACACGCGACACCCTCGATCTCACCTGTCCGGGGACACCGTGGGGGCTTGTCTACATTCAGGGCGCTCTCACAGACCGAATCGGTCGATTCGCGGAGAGATTCGGCAAACAAGAGGATGTGTCCTCTGGAACCGTGCTCGCGGCGCGTGTGAGTATCGAACGCGACGGACGTATTGTCACGATTGCCAAACTTGAGTTCACATGGTTTGCCGGAGATTAGTCAGGGCGGCGCCTAACAAGCGCTTGAAGCTGGCGGCGCGCGTAGGATATTGAATGACTATTCCTTCACCAGCGCGCCGCAGCTTAAGCGCGGTCCGTTAGGCCGCAACACCGGGAATGTTCTGGTTCGTTAATGATGGTGGTCCGCTCCTGATAGCCCCGCGACGTGCCCTTGGCGCGTGGGAGGGTGGGGACCCGTCTTCTGCGGCAGGACCATCACCGTCGAATGGCAGTACGAACCAACCGGACCAGCGACGGACTACGACCGTGCGTGCGCAATCGGGCAGCCAGTCGGGGTTATCGAGATTGGCGAAAGTTGGGGCGTCGAAGGAACCGTTGTGTCGTGCCCTAGCGGGGCAGGGACTTCGTCCAGCGGCCTTGCGCCGCCGAGCGGGTCGCCCGCAGGTTAAGCGCGATCCGTTAGGCGGCGCCGATCGGTCCACATGGATGGTACGTTGCTGTGCTTTGTCTGCACGCGGCGGGCCTGACGCCGTGCGCTGGGCGTGGCGACCTTGGAACGGGGACGGGGTACTCTAGCGATTGAAAATTCGCGCGGATCGGCTACCCACTCTCCTCCTGGAGGCCCCATGCATACGAAGCCAGTTGCCGTTGCCTGCGCCGTCGCCCTCTCCGCCGTCCCCCTTTCGGCGCAAGTCCAGGCTCCCGCGCATCGCGTAGGCGTTGGCATTACGGTTCCGGACGTTGGCCTATTCGTGCCGATCAACGTCACTTCGCATGTTCGCCTCGAGCCATACATCAATTTTCAATCCACCCGCACTGACTACCCACTGGTCTCCGCCTTCGACACTGTTTGGACCTCCTATACGCAGATCGGGCTTGGAATCTTTGCAGTACTGCACCCAGAGGAGCGCGTGAGCCTGTATTTTGGCCCGCGTGGCGGATGGTTACGCGCGTCGCGGAGGGAGAACGCAACGGGAAATCAGTCCGATGAGAAGGATACCGGTGGGTTCATGGCGGCCGCGGTGGGCGGCGAGTACAGCCCGGCGCCACGCTTCAGTGTAGGCGCCGAGGCTCGAATCGAGTACGACCACGCTTCCTCCTCGTCCAGCGGCCCGTTTCCGGGCGGTCCGCATTTGTACGCGCGCAACTGGTTTTCGGCCGGCGGGCTGTTCCTGCGGTTCTACCCTTGAGATGGATCAACTGGCCCGATGAGTCCTTAGCGAGCGCTGCCTAACAAGCGCTTGAAGCTGCCGGGCGGTGATCGCTCTAAGGGAAGCGGAGTGTTGTGCCCTGGCGGGCACGGACTGTCGTCCACTTGTAATTGCGCCGGCGGGCGGGTCGCCCGCAGCTTAAGCGCGATCCGTTAGGCCGCACACGCTTGCCCATGGTCGATCACTCACGAACAAATTGGCTGGGGGTGCCGACATGACTCGCATTCTTCCATTCCGGCGGACCACAAGCACGGTGTCGCGCCTGACCACCGCCGCGGTCCTTACCCTAGCGGCGGCTATCGCCACAGGCGGATCGGTAGATGCCCAGGGGATGCCGCCGTCTGCTCGCTCGAGTTTCATCGGGGTTGCCGACAGTGTGCAGCTCGAAGTCGTGGACTGGGGTGGGGAAGGACCGACACTCATTCTCCTCGCCGGTATGGGCCATTCGGCGCATGTGTTTGATGGATTCGTACCGCGGCTCACGTCCCACCTGCACGTCATTGGTATCACCCGCAGGGGCGTGGGAGCCTCGAGTAGGCCGAAACATGGCTACGACTCGACGACGCTCGTGCGCGATTTGATCGCGGTACTCGATTCGCTGCGGCTCGCGAAGGCCTCATTTGCCGGACATTCCTTCGCGGGTAGTGAGATGAGCATCCTCGCCGCGCGTTTCCCCGAGCGCGTCGACCGGCTGATCTACTTCGATTCCGCCTTCGACTATCGCCAACTGCTGGATCGGGTTGGCGTCGCGATGGCGCTCGGGAGTCCCCAGCCGCCGGAGGGGACCTACAACCGGAATACCGTCGCCGATTGGACACTCTACGCTGAGCGCAGTTCCGGTGCTGGATTCCCCGAATCCGAGGTGCGGGCAATGTTCCGATTCGGTGCCGACGGTATCTTCCAAGCCTCGGCAACTGCTCCGGAAACGCTTCGCGCGATGCTGGATGGCATCGAGCCGGCACCGCTCACAAAGATCCGCGCGCGCACTCTGGCGATCTATGCGGCACCCACCTCAGCCGAAGTGATGTACCCCTCCTGGTACGCCTTCGATGACAGCGCACGGCAGCGGGGCCGGACGGTCTACGCGGCGGTTTCAGCGGAGCACGCGCTGCAACGCGCGCGCTTCAAGCGCGAAGTCGTCGGATCGCGGCAAGTCATCATCATGGGAGCGAGGCACTATCTCTTTCTAACGCATCCCGGTGAGGTGGCGCACGAAGTACTCTCGTTCATGCTGAGTAACTGAGACAATGACGGTTGAGTCGTACCCGTGTGCGGCCTAACAGGCGCTTGAAGCTGACGGCGCGCGTAGATTGTAGAATGAATCTTTCTTCAGCGCGCCGCAGCTTAAGCGCGATCCGTTAGGCCGCTGCCGTGTTTGCGAAGGGACCGCATGTGACTCCACTCCGGCTTTTCGCCATGCTGACTGCCATCGGTTCAGCGAGTGGTCACGGAGGGCCACGGAGCCTTGAGGACCGAACTTGCCACCCTCCCGACCTACCCGAGCGGTTCCCTCAACGCACGGACTCGTTCTTACCGACCTCAACGCTTGGCTTTACCCTCGAACAGGCTCCGGGCCGCTACGAGCTAATCGTAGCAGTGGGGAACAAGGTCACGCCGACCGCTGCGATCATGGAGCTTGCACGGCTCTCGCCAGCGGATAGCGGGTGGGCTCTTGACGTGCGCAAATCACTCGGGCGCGCTCCCACCCTCCTCGGCGCGAGCGATGAACTCCGCGACATCCGTCTACCTAGTATAGCTGACTACGTGATTATGGGGCACGACAAGCGACTTGGCGTTCAAGCAGACATCACGAGCGGCGGGGCGCTCGTGTTTGCCCTCGGCGACCATCTGTATGGCGGGACTGCCACTGTGTTTCAGACTACACGCCGTGACGGCTCCACGTCTTGGCGCGGATGGTGGTGGTATCCCCTTCAACAATCTCCTGACGGCCACGGATATTTCTGCTTGCGAAAGGTGTAAGCGGGACCACCCGCAGCGGCCTAACATGCGCTTGAAGGTGGCGGGCGCTCACAAGTAGGGAAGAATTACGTTCCCTCGCCGACCAGTCTTTTTATTTGCCGTTCGAGCGCCTTGCGCCCCCACGCATCGCGCCCGCAGCTTAAGCGCGAGCCGTTAGGCCGCAACGCAACGTAGGAGGCTGTCATGCGCCTCGCTTCTCTTGTCGCCTTTCTGGCCGTTTGCGCGTGTTCTTTTGGCCCCCAGGTGGCTGGCAACGCGGACGTCACTGGACAGGTCCTGCAGAGTTCCGGGCAACCCTTCGCTAATAGCTCCGTCGTCATCGACTGTGGGCCGGGCGGGCCGACCAAGACAGTTTCGACCGATGCCGGCGGCCGGTACGCAACCAATCTCAGTGCGCCTGCGGCCGGCCGCAGTCCCTGCGTCTTTGGGGTCCCTAACCTGCTAACGCCCCGGATTCGCGTGGACACCGCGATCGGGTTCGCGCCGGCCGGTCAATTGCACCCTCTCCAGATCATTGACCTTCGGGAAGCCGTAACGCCATGACGTCCGACGGGAAGTTGCGGCCGAACATGCGCTTGAAGCTGGCGGCGCCGGTTCTCAGAGGAAGCGTTACGTTCGCGATCGTTCAGCTGGCGCGCCGCAGCTTAAGCGCGATCCGTTAGGCGGCGCCGATCGCATTCCAACGTTGTACTCCACTACTCTCATGCTCCTCGAGCTGATCGCCACTCTCTGCACCGGTCTCTTCACCGGTGCCGCGATCTACGTCAACCTGGTCGAACATCCTGCTCGTCTCGAACCTGGCACGGCCGCCGCGGTCCAACAGTGGCGTCCGAGCTATCGCCGCGGTACCGTGATGCAGGCGAGCCTCGCCGTCGTGGGGTTCCTCTCGTCCGTCGGCGCCTGGCTTCAAGGTCGCGGGACCCAGGTCCTGATTGCTGGTTTGCTAATCGGCCTCGTCGTCCCGTTCACACTCATTGTCATCTTCCCCACAAACAAACAACTGTCCGACGCCGACCTCGACGTTGGCTCCACGAAGGCTGCTGTGCTGCTCGACAAATGGAATCGCCTCCACGCCGTACGAAGCGCAGCAGGCTTCCTTGCATTCGTGCTTCTGATCCTTCATCTGGGCGCGCGCCGCTGACGCGTAAGGGGGCGCCGCCTAACATGCGCTTGAAGCTGCCGGGCGCTCCCAAGTAGGGAAGAATTGCCTTGCCTCGCCGGCGACCCTTTTTTTCTGTCGCTGCACCGCCTTGCGCCAGCGAGGCCTTCGCCCGCAGCTTAAGCGCGATCCGTGAGGCCGCACCGAAGGAGTCCCGCAATGACACTCAGAGCGTTGGTGCTTCCGATCCTCCTGGTCTTCGTCACTCCTACGGCACGCGTCCGTTCACAAAAGCCGGACGTACCTGGCTTCTTCAGCAACATGTACGCCAGCTCGCGCACCGGGGACATCGGAGGCGCGACGATCTTCATTTCTTGGGCGAAAGTCCACAATGGACTGGAAGAGCGGTACTACGCATTTGTCCAGACGGCGGAGGGCGTTCCTTCTGAGCCAGTGCTCGCGCCCGTTTCCGTAACTGGGGACAGCATTACCATTGCATTCGCGGACGGGCAGTACAAGGATATAAGTCCCTTTAAGGGTAGGATCACGGCGGACGCCCTTACTGGAAGTTTCAGCAATGGATGGGGATTCCGGCTTCCGCGGATGGTCATCGCGAGCACATCGAAGAGAGGGCGGTAGTGTTTCGAGCCGTTGAGTTTCCGTCATGTCCCTCGAGCCTTTGATTCGTGCGGTGTGGCCTAACAAGCGCTTGAAGCTGCCGGCGCCACGTTTTCTGAGGTAGCATTCTGTTTGTGAACGTTCTAGCTAGGCGCCGCAGCTTAAGCGCGATCCGTTAGGCAGCGCGACCGATGTTCGGTGAGACTTCCGCTCTGAGCCTGTTGGTCCACGTTGTCGGACCAGTTACGGTCGCCACCTACCTCACGCTCTCCTTTCGGCGCGGTGGTTCAACACGGCTATGGCGAGATGCTGCGATACTGGGCCTGGTAATCGGCGTCTTCGCCTTCTGGAAGCGCAGCGTTACGCTCTATTACCATGGCCCTCGAGGCACGTCCGGTGTGGACGCGTGGCCTTGGTTCCCGTTGGTGGTTGCCGTGAGCGCCCTCACGATCCAGGCTTTGGGATTCCGTGCCGTTCCGACGGCGCTGCGCATCGTGGCCGCAACACTGGCTGGAATGATCATCTTGCTCGCAGGAACTTGGATTGCGTGAACGCGCTGCCTAACAAGCGCTTGAAGCTGCCGGGCGGCGATCGCTCTAAGGGAAGCGGAGTGTTGTGCGCTGGTGCGCTCGAACTATCGTTCAACGACATGGCGCGCGGCGGGCAAGTTGCCCGCAGCTTAGGCGCGATCCGTTAGGCGCCGGCTCGATAATCACACGAATAGGGCTGACTCACGTGGCACGGTGCTTCCTCCCTTCGCTTCTTGTGGTGCTCGTGCTTCATGTTGCATCGTGCGCAGCCAACAGCCATGAGACGCAGTACGTGGCGCCATCCGACCAATCAATTACGGGTGAGACCGAGGCCTCTTACGACGGGATTCACCAACGCATTTACGTGACCAACCACTCGACGGTTCCCGTCGTACTCACAAGCTTTCAGCTTCGCGACTGCGAGAATATCGCCAATCCGTGCGAAGTGAGCCGCCTGCGACTTCCTCTCAGTCCCGGCCAACGCACCCTCCTTGCCACAATTGGGCCACAGAACCGTGACCGCCCTTTCCATTTCCACTACGGATGGACTTGGGAGGTAAGCTCACCCACACATTGAGGTGTCTCTGGTGCCGGCGCCTAACATGCGCTTGAAGCTGCCGGGCGCTCTTGTGGGAAGAATTGCGGTCCCTCGCTGGCCAGCCTTTTTGTCTGCCGCTCCACCACCTTGCGCCCGAGCGCGTTGCGCCCGCAGCTTAAGCGCGATCCGTTAGGCCGCACGACACATGATGCTCATTCTTGAAGTGATGGATAAGGTGCTCAGCCTCCGCACCGTCTGGGGCGCCGCGTTGCTCCTCGGATTGGTCGGCTTTGTGGCCGCGCGGTTCCGGCGTTGGCTCGTCCTCCCGGCGCTCACCGTTATCGGGGTCCTCGCCTATTGGCAGCTCAGTGAGCTCGCGGACGCTGCCGTACGGCCGGGTATCATCCAAGAGGCGGGGCGCGGCTATCTGATCCAATCGTGCGCCGCAGTGGCCGTGGCCGTGTTGCTCTCGGTGTTGGGGCTGGTCCCGAAGCGGCGTGCGGCCTAACGAGCGCTTGAAGCTGTCGGGCGGTGATCGCTCTAAGGGAAACGGAGTGTTGTGCGCTGGCGCGCACGAACTATCGTTCAACTGTACTGCGCCCGCGGCCGAGTCGCCCGCAGCTTAAGCGCGATCCGTTAGGCGGCATCAAACAGCCGTCGAGCATGTTCTTGTCCACACGTGCAGCAGCACTTGCGCAATATGAAGGTCACGATCACGGTCGTTATTCAGTGAAGGTGCCGCCTATTCGCGCGCGCGTCCGGATCGCGTGTGCGAAACTGTTGGTGCTCGGCTGCCTCATCGTCGCCTGTTACCGCGCGGTCCCCGTGACGCCTATCCCCGCCAAGAATATCGGCCTTGGCCCTATCGTCCAAGATACAGCCGGCGTCATCGCCTTCTTCAAGGACACCGGCCACGTGGTCAACTTCTCCGAAGCACGAACCTTCAGGCTGCAAACGCCGGGGCAACGTGACTCCCTGCGCACGGCGCTCAGAGGGGAACGCACGTTGTGGCGAGCGAGCAGTCCGCCGGACTATCGGTTTCTGGTCCGCACGG
>Ga0209056_10002044_pt1 | contig 21990 bp, 18 predicted proteins | sample GraSoiAngelo_114_FD_185876 | JGI IMG/M metagenome (GOLD analysis project Ga0209056, IMG submission 185876) | Grasslands soil microbial communities from the Angelo Coastal Reserve, California, USA - 14_0903_13_40cm (SPAdes) (version 2) | ecosystem: Environmental > Terrestrial > Soil > Grasslands...
CGACCTTGTCAAGCTCATCCCTTAACGCACACCAGCGATGATACCGAACAAAGAACGCGACCGAGTCGAGAAGACTCGCAACATTCCGCGGTTTTTCGTGGAGCACCCACAGATCTCGTGGGTATTTCTTGTCGCCGTGCTCGCCTGGGGTTGGTTCGGCTACCGAAGCATGCCGCAGCGAAAAGATCCTGACATTCCGGTCAGGGTCGCGCTGGCCTCATGTCCCTGGCCTGGCGCTACGGCGCAGCAGGTTGAGCAGTTTGTCACTCGTCCCATCGAGGATACCATCGCTCAGAACAAGACGATTCATCCCGCAACAGCTGCAGATTATGGAGTTCGCTCCATTTCTCTCCCAGGCTCCGCATACGTATACGTGCAGCTTGCAGAGGGTACAGACATCCGGAAGGAATTCAGTGACATCAATCTCAAGCTAAACGCGCTGAACAGTCAACTGCCGCAAGGTGCCGGCCCAATCTCTTTCCAGAGCGACTTTGGTGACACGGCCGCACTCATGTTGACGGTAGCGAGTCCCAGAGCAGACCAAGTTGACATCGATCTTCGCGCACAAGCGATCCAGTCCGCAATACAGTCTGCTCGGGCACACAGGAAATACAGCAGAGACGACGTGCCGGTCGCGATCGTCTTTTCGTTCCCTCGGTCAATTTCCGCGGCGACTGTACTCGATCCGGCAGCGCTCTTCGAGCACCAAGCCGAGGAAGAGCGAATCCTGCGAGTACCACAGATTATTCCCGGGAGTGGCTTTATTGCGTTCGACGGTATCGCCGGCACAGGCGACATCAACATCAATCGCTTCGTCGAGACATTCTTTCAAAAATACCTTCAGCGTTTAGATGTGCATCCGGACGCCTGGACACCAATCGTGGTCCATGATCCCAGTGAGGTTCGGTCGAAGCTGACTGAGGTCGCCGGAGATAAATATTCTTATGCCGATCTTGACAACTTCTCTGACCTTATTGCGCGAACCGTTGAAGGCGCACCGGAGACCTCAAAGGTTGAGCGGCGGGGCGTTTTGTCGCAAGCGGTCTATCTCGAATATTCACAATATCGGCTGGCGGAGTATGGATTACAGCCGGCGGATCTTTCAAAGGTCCTGGGCGCCCGCAACGTTATTACGACGGGAGGCGAATTCGAAACAGGTCAGCGCCGGATCATTATCAACCCCTCCGGCCAATTTGAAAGCCGGAACGTGATCGGAAATGTTGTTGTCGCGAAGACCTCAACCGGTGCTCCTGTGTATCTGCGAGACCTGGTCAAGATTGTGCCAGGCTACCAGAGCCCTGCCAGGTATCTGAACTATTACACGTGGCAGGATCCAGCTGGACATTGGCGGCGCAGCCGTGCCGTGACAGTTGCGGTCTACATGCGCGATCAGCAGCAGATCGCAAAATTTGGAGTGTCGGTCGATAAAAAACTAGAACAACTGCACGGCATTCTTCCACACGATCTCATCATCGCTCGTACTTCCGATCAACCCAAGCAGGTCAAGGAGAACATTGACCTGTTCATGCGTGCTTTGTACGAAGCCATCATCCTTGTCGTCATCGTATCGCTGATCGGTTTTTGGGAATGGCGCCTGGCGCTCATTATGGCTCTGGCGATTCCTATCACGCTCGCTATGACCTTTGGGTTTACATACATGTTGGGCATCGACCTACAGCAGGTATCAATAGCCACACTCATCATCGCATTAGGCCTGTTGGTCGACGTTCCAGTCGTGGCCGGCGACGGCATCAAGCGTGGCCTTGCGGAAGGTTTCCGCCGTCAGATAGCGGCATGGCTGGGGCCGACGAAATTAGCCACAGCGATGTTCTTCGCAACATTGACCAATATTATTGCCTATCTGCCGTTCCTTATGCTCCACGGCAATACTGGGGAGTTCCTGCACAGTCTTCCCATCGTTATGACCGCGTCTCTCGTCTCTGCGTTAATCGTCGCCATGACGTTTATTCCTGTCCTTGGATACTACATTCAGAGACGGCCGGCCAAGAGAGAACCCACGTTGGAGGAGAAGCGTCAGCGTGGCTTTTACGGATTCTATAACCGCCTCGTGGGTTGGGCGATTCAACATCGATGGTCCGTTCTCGGCGCTTCTTCGCTTTTCTTGCTGCTTGGTGGTTTTACCGGCTACCAGCTCAAATCGCAGTTCTTCCCTGAAGATGTTCAATATTGGTTTTACCTTGATATCTGGCTGCCGAATGACGTGCCATTGAGCACAACCAACGATGCCGCACTGAGAGCCGAGGAAGCAGTACGTGAGGTAATCGAGGGTGCACCTGGCAATGGGAAAAATAAGGCAACATCAGAGCATCTCCTGACCTCAATCACGAGTTTTATTGGCGGTGGCGGACCCCGTTTCTGGTTTTCCGTTACTCCTGAAGCGACCCAGACCAATTATGCGCAGGTGATTGTGCAGGTGCGCGATAAGGAAGCCGCCCCTGAGCTGAGTGGCCATCCAGGATGCAGTCAACAAGCAGGTTCCGGGAGCACATGGACGACAGTGCGCCAGTTGCAAACGAATCCCGTCGAGAACCCTGTGGAAATTCTAATTTCCGGCCAGACGGACACCGACCCCAAAACGGAGCGAGCAGACATTCGAGCCGTTCGAGATATCGCATCCCAGGTCATGGATATTGTTGGCCGGTCTTCTGGAATTACGGTGTTGAGGGACGACTGGGGTCCCGACAGCCCACAGATGAAGATCGAGGTTGACCCGGATCGCGCAAACCTCGTCGGCATTACGAACTCCGATATCGCGGCATCAACCACGGCCGCAATTACCGGTACCTCGGTAGGTAGTTATAAGGAAGGTAACAAAGACATCCCGATCGTTGTCCGCCTCCGCCCGCAGGAGCGGGCAAGGCTCTCGCAAGTCGAGAATCTCTATATCAACTCGTCTCGAGCAGAGAACGTCAAGGTTCCCTTGCTTTCGGTGGCAACTTTGAAGGGCGTTCGGGAGACCTCACGAATTCGACGTCGTGAGCATTTTCGTATGATCTCGATCTTGTGTTTTCCAAAACCCGGTGTCCTGGCATCCGAAATACTCGGGCCAATCGAACCTAAACTAAACGCGCTCAAAAGTAGTCTGCCACCTGGGTATCAATTGCAGATCGGTGGGGAAAAGGCGAAACAGGTCGAAGGATTCAGCGACCTTTCGGTCGTTCTCCTGATTTCGATGGCAGCCATTTATCTGGCACTGCTAATTCAGTTCAATAACGCTGTCAAACCCTTACTGGTCTTTGCGGCCGTGCCGTATGGCGTAATGGGATCGCTGATCGCGTTGAACGTTATGGGTATCCCTTTTGGCTTCATGGCTTTTCTTGGAGTAGCCAGCCTTATCGGAGTCATCATAAGCCATGTCATCGTGCTGTTCGACTTCATTGAGGAAATGCATCATAAGGGTGAACCGCTGGAACGCGCCTTGCCCGACGCCGGCATCGAACGTATTCGACCCGTAATGATCACCGTCGGAGCCACCATCCTCGCGCTCTTTCCGCTCGCTCTAGAAGGTGGGCCGCTGTGGCAGCCACTGTGTTTTGCCCAGATCGGAGGCCTCGCTGTGGCTACCTTCATCACGTTGCTTCTGGTGCCTGTCTTTTATTCCATCTTTGTACTCGACCTGAAGTTGATCAAATGGGAAGTAGCACACGGTGCCGAGGGTCGTGACCAAACGGAACATCCCGATGCCGCTTAGAAACGTAAGCGGCAGGCATGATCGCTCTCTGAAAAAAGACACACCTCACTCAGAATTTATACGGTGAACCTCTGGACCCGTATGGACACGTAATTTAGCGCATAGAGGCATGATGGCAGATATTGGCCGCCAAATGGGCTCGCAATCCGGCACAGCTGGACGCACGATTCTCGTGGTGGATGACTCCGATGACCTGCGTGAACTCTACGAGACCTTACTTAGATATGAGGGCTATGAGGTCAAGACTGCGTCGAGCGCCGAGGAGGCGCTCAGAATCGTACGCGCCTGGCGGCCCAGTCTCATTATTACCGACCTCTTCATGCCAGGCATCGGTGGGCTTGAACTCATCACATGCCTACGGAGCGACTTCGCACCACCGATTCCGCCGATCATCGTGTTTTCGGGTGTATCTGAAGCGAAGGATGAGGCTCTGAAGCGAGGCGCCGCGCGCTTCGAGACCAAGCCCGTTGGCCCAGAGGAACTCCTTCGCATCGTTGAACACGCGTTTGTTCCTGAAAGGGCCTGGGTCCGCCCAGCCAACGCGGTGAGCGAGCGTCGCGTCGCGACGCGTGCCATAGGTGAGGCGACGCTTTCCAGGTTCATTCTCGAGACGCCTGGCTTCCTCGACAAACTTGGCCGCGACACGCGGATCTTGGCGCGGTTCTTTGGTCAGTTTTCGGTGCTTATATTCCTCCTTCGGAAAGGCACGCTCAGGCTGGCGGCGTCGAGCAACCCCGCATTCCCGCTTGATGCCGACGCAACGGAGATCCTGCCGCTCGTAAACGATGTCGTGGAGAGCGAGGGAAAGCTCGTCATCACGGGGGGCGTATCTCAGTCCTTTCTGCAAGAACAGGCCTTCGGCGATCTTCGCTTTCTGGTCGCGGTCCCGTACTCGCTGGATCGGGCCGTCGTAGGCGCGCTCTGCCTCGTCGACCGAATACCGCACGATTTCAGCAGTGCGGCGATTGGCATTCTTGAGTACCTGACGAGCCGCGGCGCAGCCATCGTGAGGGGATACGCCAAGGCCTTTGACGATTCAGGACTCCTCGATCCCGGCGAGTTCGGTGTTGTGCTCCAGGCTTCGGTCATCTCGGCTCTGGACGCGGGGCACGCTTTAGGTTTCACGATGTTGGAGGTCACTGAGGTGCCTCGCGACTGCTCGCTAAGCGAATTGATGATGAACCTGCCGGCGCCGAGCATGATGATTGGCATGCTTGATCAACGGCACGTGGCCGCTTTTGCTGTCGCAGAGTCGATCGTCTTGGTGAAAGAGCGGCTTGCTCTCACACGCTGCTTGCTTGAATCCCGCCTCATGGTGAACTACACCGTTGAGCTGACATACGAGGATCCGGTCCCCCGATTCGAACTGGATGTATTCGTGGCGCGTAGCCGGGAGTTGCTCGCACGGGCCTACGCTGAAACGCGTAGCTTTTTGGCGATTGACGCTCGAAGGCGCGACTGATCCACAGAAGGCCTATCGGCTTTTAGTGGTAGTTTTTGCGTCGGGCGGCGAGCCGACGGGAAGTGCTAAGGTGCCACCTTGACGTATAACCGCTAGCGTTGATCGGAAATCCGAGGCGAGCCATATCGAAGTGAAGGCCGAATGTAGAGGCCGAGTCAGGTGTTGTCTCCTTTCTTTTTCATTGCCGCGTTTCTTTCTTCCTGGTAACGCCGCATCAAGTTATTGGTGGAACTATTCAGTGGCGGTTTTCTTGTGCAGCGCTATATAGCTCAGGTATGAATCGCCTGCCCTGCAGCGTTGCCTGATCATCGTATGCTCCCTTCCTGGGGCGTTCGGGTAGTTTCACTTTTTCCCGTGGGACTTTCTGGTATGGAATAAGGCTCAGCAGATGCGAGATGCAATTGAGCCGTGCCCGCTTCTTGTCGTCGGATCGCACGATGTACCACGGCGCAAATTCAGTATCCTTAGCCTCGAACATCATGTCGCGCGCCCGGGAGTAGTCGTACCAGCGGCTGCGAGAGGGCAGGTCCACTGGACTCAGCTTCCACTGGCGCAAGGGATCCTCTAAACGGGCTTCGAAGCGCCGGGCCTGCTCCTCGTTGCTGACTTCGAGCCAGTACTTGATCAAGTGAATTCCATGCGCGACGATGTATTTCTCCACTATCGGGCACCGTTCCAGAAAATCCCTGTGCTCCTCCTTCGTGCAAAACTCCATGACATATTCCACGCCGGCACGGTTATACCAACTCCGATCGAAGATAACGATCTCGCCCGCGGCTGGGAAGTGCGGCACGTAGCGCTGCATGTACATTTGGCTCTTCTCGCGGTCGGATGGAGCCGGAAGCGCCACGACCCGGAAAACTCGAGGACTGACCCGCTCCGTGATGGCTTTAATCGTGCCCCCTTTGCCCGCGCCATCACGGCCTTCAAATATGATGATGACACGCAATCCTTTGTGTTTTACCCAGTCTTGGAGCAGGCAGAGTTGCGCCTGAAGCCGAAGCAGCTCTTTTTCGTAATCCTTTCGCTTCATCTTCTGGTTCTTCATAGGAGAGGGAACCCATCTGCATCTCAAAAGACTAGAAAACGTCTGCGAACTCCTCAACCCGGTAAACTTCTCGGAAACAGGTATGAACTTTCGGGAGCTTCCTGATCGGGATTGGCGAGTGTTTGCTCCTGATGTGCTCATTTGGCCCCAATTCCACCGCAAGCAAATATCGAACCGACGGTAAGGACTTCTACGGATTAATGCAAGTATGTCCTCTTTCTACACTTCGAACGTGATTGTGCACGGCCGCATTGCTCCGCGCTATTGCCGTTGTCTCACCTTCGTCCGTAGAAGCCGGGGAAGGAACTCATGTACACAAGAACCAGTTTCTTTTCGTCGTTGTTGCTGACAATCGAAGGGTTCCAGATGAATGCAGACAGTCAGTTGCATGTGGCAGCACGGCATTTGTCAAGGGCGAGGGAACCAATGCGGATCAACCTTCAGACGCTGTGGGTTCCGTTACTCTTGATTATGTACATCGGCCTTGGCGCAGAGTTGATGTTTGCAGTGGGTGCAGGGGCCGAGCCTCTTTCATTGATCGTGCCGCAAGCTGCCGAACATGTTGGGTCTGCGGCGATCGGGAACGAAGAGGAACAGGGTCTGTCGCAAAAGGCCGTTGAAATCGTGCGTGTCTTCGGCTTCCCGATCACGAATTCAATGGTCGCCACCTGGATCGTCGCTCTCGGTTTGATCGTCTTTGTTCAGACCGCCACTCGCAAAATGAAGCAAGTTCCCGACGGAGCACAGAATTTTCTCGAGTGGCTCGTCGAGAGTCTCTACAACTTTCTGGAAGGACTTCTTGGCCGTCACCTGGTCGATCGGACATTTTGGTTCTTTGCGACCGTATTCATCTTCATTCTCTCTGCAAGTTGGGTGGGCCTCATTCCGGGCGTCGGCACGATTGGACGCGGGCACGCGACCGATCATGGTTTCAAGATCGATCAACCGTTGTTCCGTGGCGCCAATGCGGATGTTAACCAGACACTGGCGATGGCCTTGGTTTTCTTTGGTTGCTGGATCTTCTGGGCTCTTCGCGAAAATGGTCCGGGCGGATTTCTTAAGGAACTGTTTGCTCCCAAAGGCGAGAGCTCAGGACTGCTGAAGGTAGTTCTGGTCGTCGTGTTCTTCGCCTCCGGGTTTTTGGAAATCATTTCGATTTTATTCCGGCCTGTCTCTCTGAGCTTTCGTCTCTACGGCAACATGTTTGCCGGCGAGAAGATGCTGGAAACCATGGCCAATCTGGTTCCTTCCTTCAGCTGGTTGTTACCAATTCCTTTTTACTTTATGGAGCTGCTGGTGGGTGTGGTTCAGGCCCTGGTCTTTATGTTGCTGACCGCAGTCTTCACGTTGCTGATTTGTCCGTCCGCGGAGGAGGGATCAACAACGGCTCCGCGTTGAAACAATGACTTTAGAAGGGGACTAACACAATGTTTATGAATTTACACATAGGTCTGGCGGCTCTTGGAGCCGCTATAGCCGTGGGCATGATCGGCGCAAGAGCTGCGGATGTAGTCGGCCGCAATCCCGGGGCGTCCACCAAAGTTCTGGTCCAGTCCATCCTGGCCATTGCTTTTGCTGAGGCGATCGTCTTCTACACCTTGTTCCTCGTAAGGTAGGACAGGCTTATGAATGCACTTGTCTTGATGGCGGAAGCGGGGAGTAGCGGGCAGATCGAACAGATTGCCCGGACGTTCGGCGTAGATTGGCCGCATTTGATAGCTCAGATGATCAGCTTCGGCATCGTCTGTTTTCTTCTCTACCGGTTCGCCTATGGGCCTGTCCTCCGAATGTTGGCGGATCGGCGTCGACTGATCGCCGAGAGTCTCGCTAATGCCGACAAGGTGAAAGCGGAGTTGGCGCGAACGGAGACACAGCGTAAGGAAGTCATGGCGCAAGCTAACGCTCAGGCGACGCAATTCATCGAGGAAGCCCGCGCTGCGGCTGACGTCCTGCTGAAAAAGGAGACCAAGAAGGCGATTGCCGCCGCTGAAGAGATCATAGTCAAGGCACATCAGGCCGCGGCGCAGGACCACGCTCGTATGCTCGCCGAACTCAAGCAAGAGGTCGGCCGGCTGGTTGTACAGACCACCAGCGCAGTTACCGGGAAAATCCTGACAAAGGAGGATCAGCGGCGACTGGCCGAGGAAACCGCCGAGCAGTTGGCCGCATGATCACGGAAGGAACGCCGAAATGAAAACGATCAAGCAACTCGAAAGTGAAGCGAAGCACCTGTACCGGTTGTGCCTCGTCGATGGATCTCTGGATGAGGATCGCGTTCGCCAAGTTGTTCGGCGAGTCCTCGAATCCAAGCAGCGTGGGAGTTTCGCCTTTCTTTCGCATTTTCGGCGCTTGGTGAAACTCGATTGTGCCCGGCACACTGCGACAGTCGAAAGCGCCACACCCCTGCCGGCAGATTTGCAAACGAGCGTGTCGTCGGATCTCAAGCGACTATATGGCCCGAAGCTAAGCATCTCGTTCGCGGATACCCCGGCGATGATCGGCGGCATGCGCATCAAAGTCGGCAGTGATGTTTATGACAACAGCGTCAAGGCCAGGTTGGCCGCTCTTGAACACGCTTTTGAATCTTAGCAGTAGTAGATAAGGGAAAAGCATATGGCTAACCTTTTGACGGAAATTGAAGCTGAAATTGCCGGAGCGAAGGCAACGACAGCGAAGCAAAATGAGGGCATCATCCGCGAGATCGCTGACGGCGTCGCTCGAATCGAAGGTCTTTCCGACGCGATGCTCAATGAGATGATCGATCTCGGCCACGGCATCACCGGCCTTGCGCTAAACCTCGATCAGAATGAAGTCGGAGTTGTGATTTTAGGGGACTACACGGAACTCAGCGAGGGGGACGAGGTCCGCGCTACGGGCAAGCTGCTGCAGGTACCTGTCGGCAAAGGCCTCCTCGGACGTGTCGTGAATACGTTGGGCCAGCCGGTGGATGGCAAGGGCCCCATCAACAGTGACAAGGCATATCCCGTCGAAAAACTCGCGCCGGGCATCATCCAACGGCGGCCGGTCGGGCAGCCGGTGCAAACGGGCATCATGCCGATCGACGCGATGATTCCGATTGGCCGCGGCCAGCGCGAATTGATCATCGGTGACCGCTCGACGGGCAAGACGACCATCTGTATCGATACCATCATCAATCAGGCGCGTCTGAACAAAGCGGCTGAGGGCGCCGGCGATAAGGACTATCGGCCGCTGTACTGCATTTACGTTGCGATCGGCCAGAAGCAATCCAGTATTGCCCGGATCATCAATGTGCTCGAAGAGGCCGGGGCGATGCCTTACACCATCATCGTTGATTCACCGGCTTCCGATTCGGCCACGAATCAGTATCTGGCGCCATTCGCGGGAACGGCTATGGGCGAGTGGTTCATGGATAACGGCATGGACGCATTGATTGTCTTTGACGATCTGTCGAAACATGCGGTGGCTTATCGCCAGGTTTCTCTGGTTCTGAAGCGGCCGTCTGGCCGTGAAGCTTATCCGGGCGACGTATTCTACCTTCACAGCCGGCTGCTCGAGAGGGCGGCGCGGGTTGGAGAGAAGTACGGTAACGGTTCGCTCACCGCGCTGCCCATCATTGAAACGCAGGCTGGAGATGTCTCTGCTTACATCCCCACCAACGTCATCTCGATTACGGATGGACAAATCTATTTAGAGACCGACCTGTTCTATCAGGGGATCCGCCCGGCAATTTCGGTCGGCTTGTCGGTTTCGCGTGTGGGATCCGCGGCGCAGCTCAAAGCCATGAAGCAGGTTGCAGGGCAGCTCAAAGGTGATCTTGCCCAATTTCGGGAATTGGCTGCGTTCACGCAATTCGGTTCAGAACTTGATGCCAGGACGCGCGCTCAGATCGACCGCGGCAAGCGCATCGTCGAAATCTTCAAACAGCCCGAATACAATCCGATTCCCGTTGAAGTTCAGGTATCGGTGATCTGGGCAGTCCAGAACGGTTATGTGGATTCTGTGCCCGTGGACCGTGTCAAAGAGTACCAGGCCAAGTGGACGGATTTTCTAACCACACGCAAGGCCGACCTGCTTCAGAAAATCGCACACGAAAAGGCGCTCACCGCCCCGTTAACTGAAGAATTAAAGGCCGCGGCCGACACTTTCCAAAATACGTGGCGATGAGCGCGGCACCTCAGTTTCGGAGTATCGATTATGCATAGCACCCGCGACCTACGCCGCCATATCCGATCTGTCGACAATACGGCGCGTATTACCAAAGCAATGCAAATGGTAGCGGCATCCAAGATGCGCAAGGCGCAAGAGGCCGCGGTTGCGGGACGGCCTTTTGTACGCCTGTTGTATCGCATGCAGCGCGAAACAACGATCCGAATGGCGGAGCTCAACCATCCCTTACTCGAAGCGCGCGAGATCCGTAAAAGCGCGGTCATTCTGATCGCAGCAGATCGAGGCTTATGCGGAGCTCTCAACAGCAACGTGTTTCGGCTGGCGCTGCAGTTTTCGAAGTCCACGCTTTTCATCACGGCCGGACGTAAGGCCGCACAGTTCGTGGCTGCGACGCGCCGGAACCTTGCTGCCGAGTTTCACTACGGCGACGTGCCACGATTCGATGAAGCGAGAGCGATTGCCTCGTTTGCCCGCGATCTCTTTCTGAAGAAGGAGGTCGACGAAGTGCGCGTCGTGACGACTCAGTTCGTCAACACGCTCACGCAACAGTCCGTCAGCCTAGAGTTTCTGCCTGTTGGCGAGATCAAACAATTAGAGATCCCCGGAGCGGAACCGGAAGAACGCCTGACGGGCACCGAAGCGGAGTGCCTCTTTGAACCTCGCCCGGAGGCTATTCTCAGCTATCTCCTATCGCACTATCTCAACATCTACATTTATGAGGCGTTGCTGAATGCCAAGGCGAGTGAGCAAAGCGCCCGCATGGTATCGATGAAAAACGCCACGGATAATGCCAACACTCTGATCAAAGACTTGACGCTCGAATACAACAAGCTGCGTCAGGGCAACATCACGAAGGAGTTGTTGGAGATCGCCGGTGGTGAGGCCGGCTGATAGGAAACCATTTGAATACGCGTTTATTGACGAGGTCTTCACATGAGCAAAGGCAAAATTGTTCAGGTCGTCGGTCCGGTCGTGGACGTGGAATTCCCGGAAGCATTGCCCGGGATCTATAACGCGCTGGCTGTCGAATACAAGGTTCAGGATCGGCCCGTGAATATCACTCTGGAGGTACAGCAACATCTTGGCGACAAATTGGTCCGGGCAATCTCCATGTCCGGGACGGAGGGTCTCAAACGTGGCTTTGACGTGGTGGATAGCGGTGCGCCAATACGCATGCCCGTCGGGGATGGAGTCATGGGTCGAATGTTTAACGTTACAGGAGATCCAGTCGATGAGCGCGGCCCGGTTCAAGCGGAGAAATACTATCCGATCCACCGGCTTCCGCCGCCCCTGGTCGAGCAATCCGTATCACCACAGATTCTTCCTACTGGAATCAAAGTCATCGACTTGATTTGCCCGTTCCTCAAGGGCGGCAAGGTAGGCGCGTTCGGCGGCGCCGGGGTCGGCAAGACGGTCGTCATCATGGAGCTTATTAATAATGTTGCCAAGCTTCATGGCGGAGTGTCGGTCTTTGCAGGTGTTGGAGAGCGCACACGCGAAGGAAACGATCTCTACAACGAAATGTCTGCAGCAGGAGTCATCAATCAGAAAGACTTGAGCGCTTCCAAAATCGCTCTAGTCTACGGCCAGATGGACGAACCGCCTGGCGCACGCCTGCGCGTGGCTCTATCAGGCCTTGCCATCACAGAATATTTTCGGGATGAGAAGAATCAGGATGTATTGCTCTTCATCGACAACATCTTTCGGTTTTCTCAAGCGGGCTCAGAGGTCTCGTCTTTGCTCGGGCGTACCGCGAGCGCGGTTGGCTATCAGCCGACGCTTGCCGCGGAAATGGGCGCTTTGCAGGAGCGCATCACCTCGACCAAAAAAGGGTCGATCACTTCCTTTCAAGCGGTGTATGTGCCGGCCGACGACTTGACCGATCCTGCGCCGGCCACGACCTTCGCACACCTGGATGCCACGATCGTTTTGGATCGGTCGATTGCTGAACTCGGGATCTATCCAGCCGTCGATCCGTTGGCCTCAACCTCGCGTGCGCTTGCGCCCGAAACCGTTGGGCAGGAGCACTACGAAGTTGCTCGTGGAGTGCAGAGGGTGCTTCAACGTTACAAAGATTTGCAGGACATCATTGCGATTCTCGGCATGGATGAACTGCCGGCGGAAGACAAGCTGACGGTGTTTCGCGCGCGGAAGATTCAGCGTTTCTTGAGCCAGCCGTTTAGCGTCGCGCAAGTTTTCACGGGCCGCGAAGGTAAGCAGGTGCCTGTGGAAGGCACGGTAAAAGGGTTCAAAGAAATTCTCGAGGGAAAGCACGATGATATTCCCGAAGCCAGCTTCTATATGAAGGGCGGCATTGAGGAAGTCAAGCCATGACCAACACCATGAAATTGCGAATCGTCACGCCGGAGTCCACTTTCTACGAGGATGATGTCGACATGGTTACGCTTCAGGGAGTGGACGGCGAGATGGGCCTTCTTCCACAGCACATCCGAATGATGACCCAAATGGTGCCGGGCGAGCTCGTGGTGCGCAAAGATGGCCGCGATCAGTTTTTGGCAGTAGGAGAGGGACTTGTGGAAGTCAGCAGTGACCGTGTGGATATCCTCACCGATATGGCCGTTACCGCTGAAAACATCGACGAAGCCAAGGCCGAAGAAGCGCGTCAACGCGCCGCAGCCCGTCTCCGCGAAAGGATCTCTTCCGAAGAAGTGGCTTCCGTCAATGCCTCATTAGTCCGCTCACTGGCACAACTGCGCGTCAAGCGCCGCCGTTTGAGATGAAGATCGGAACGACCGGCAAATGATCAGCCGACGTGACGGGAAAGATCATGTGTACAAGAACTAGTTTGTTTCTGTTGCTACCGCTACTGCTGGTAACTCCCCTCAGTGGCTGGTGTCAGCAAATTTCTTCGGCGTCGGATGAGGTGTTAACGCTTGATCAAGCGATAGCTCTGGCTTTGCGTGAGAATCGCTCTGTCAGGGACGCGGAGTTGGAAGCCGGAAAAACGGGAGACATAGTGGCTGCCACCCGTACCCACCGGTTACCTTCGACGAATGTGTTCTCTTTGACGGCGGAGCAGTTCATAAAACCGGAGGAGGTCAGCGTCGGCGGCCTAGTACCAAATATCTTTCCCGCTGTCGGTCCTTTCTTTTCCATCGGCATTCCTCGGAGACCGACCACTGTATTTGCGGGGCTCATTCTGCAGCCGCTCTCGCAGCAGTACCGTCTCGGTCTGAATGTCGAACATGCAAAATTAGCCCGGGATACCGAAAGAGAACGACTGCGCCTCGTCAAACAGTCCACCATTGACCGGGTCAGGCAAACATATTACGGAATTCTGCAAACGCAGAGCGCGCTCGAAAGCACTCAGGAAACCATTACAAGCTATCGCGAACTGGACCGTGTCACGAGCGATAAGGTGGCACAACAAGTGTCGTTAAGGAGTGCGAGCCTTGACGTCAGAACACGCCTGGCCAAAGCAGAGTATGAGGCGCTCAATCTCTCGAATGAACTCGCCAGTAAAAAGGAACAACTCAACGACCTGCTCGGCCGTGACGTTCGCACCGATTTCCGCGTGAACCCAGCGGCCGATGTGAATGGATTTCCTGCCGACCTCGAGAACGCAAGAAATCGTGCGCTCGAGCAGCGGCCCGAAATACGAGAGGCGAGACTCAAGATCAAGCAAGCCGAAGTAGACCGCCGTATCAAAAAATCCGAGTATATCCCGGATGTGAGCGCCGGCTTCCTCTATATGACGTTTCGGAATTTCGACGACTTCATTCCGAAAAATCTCGGCAGCGCTGGCCTTGCGCTGAAGTGGGAGGTCTTCGACTGGGGAAGAAAGCGAGATGAACTCGCGGAAAAAGACAAGACCATCGAGCAAACAAAGGAGCGCTTGCGCGAGGCGGAGAGCCGCATCCTGATCGATGTAAGCGACAAATTCCGCAAGCTCCAACAGACTCGCCAGGCTTTCGTCGTCGCTCAACTTGCGGAGGAAACGGCGCGCGAGAGTCTGCGCGTCAATACGAACAAGTACAAGCTTACGGCAGCGCTCCTGTCAGATGTTTTGCAATCGCAGTCAACGCTGGCCGAAGCCAATCACCAGTTCCAGCAGACGCTGCTCGGTTATTGGACGGCACGGGCCGAATTTGAAAAAGCTCTAGGCGAAGACAACTGATGCGGACAGACGGAGGTCGAACGGTGAGTGAACGAAGGGTGGTTATCGTGGGAGGCGGATTCGGCGGTGTTACGCTCGCACAGCACCTCGAACGAAAACTTACTCCCGAGATCGAGATCGTTCTGATCAGCAGCGAGAATCATTTCGTTTTCACGCCAATGCTTGCCGAAGTGGTCGGACGTTCCATCTCACCGCTGCACATGGCAGTCGCGGGCCGCCAGATGGTGCGTCGCACGATCTGGTTGACGGCGCAAGTCACCGACATCGACTTCGAAACCCATGTTGTTCGCTACGTCGGCGAGGGCGGCGAACACGCATCGCTTACGTATGATCACCTGGTACTGGCCTGCGGCTCGATAGTGAACATGAATATGATGCCGGGTCTCGCGGCTTACGCTTACCCGATGAAGACGCTTGGAGATGCGTTCTATCTCGGCAACGACTTGATATCACGATTCGAAGAGGCGGCGGTCGAGACGGATGCCACGCTGCGAAGGCGACTGCTCACCCTCGTGGTCATTGGCGGTGGATTCAGTGGCGTCGAAGTAGCAGGCGCGATCACTGAAGTGGCACACCACGCGCTACGCTTTTATCCCACTCTCAAAGGCGCGCGAGCGCACATCATCCTGTTGCAACATGGCAACTTGCTGATCCCCGAATTGAATGCGCCGTCACTCTCGAAGTTTGCCTATGACAAACTAGGTGAGGCGGGTGTTGATGTTCGCCTCAACTCTGGCGCGCAGGAAGTCACAGCGGCAGGCGTGCGATTGAAGAATGGTGAATTGATCGAGGCTGCGACTGTCATATCAACAGTCGGGACATCACCCAATCCTTTGATCGAAAAACTTGGCCTGCCGCTTCAGCATGGGCGTCTCGTCACGAATCCCGATATGAGTGTGACGGCCGCGTCGAATGTCTGGGCATTAGGCGATTGTGCGATGGTCCCGAACGCTATCGATCAAAGCCCTAGCCCACCGACCGCACAATTCGCTATGCGGCAAGCAAAACAACTTGCTGCTAACCTGGCACGCACCTTCAGAGGTCAACCAACACAGCCATTTTCTTTCAAAGGCCTGGGGATGCTGGCATCGTTAGGCAATCGTAGCGCGGTCGCAGAGATTCTCGGCATACGCATCTCGGGATTCATCGCCTGGATCTTATGGCGTGCTATTTATCTCGCCAAACTCCCAAGCCTGGCGCGAAGGCTGGAAGTCCTGGTCGATTGGACGTGGACTGCGTTGTTTTCTCCCAACATCATACAATTACAAACGTCGCGCACTGGCAGCGTGGGACTCGCTCATTACGCGCCGGGCGAGTTCGTCTTTCATAAGGGCGACCCGACAGGCAATGTTTTCGCGATTCAATCGGGAACTGCTGGGGTGTATCTGGACGAATCTGCTCGTCCGATCGTAATCCTAAAACCGGGTGAGCATTTCGGCGAGCGGTCGGAGTCGGCCAACGGACACCGCGTCCATGGCGCGTCCGTGAAGGCCGAAACGCCCCTCGATTTAATGACCATCCGCCGCAATGATTTCGAGCGGGTCGCGCAAACCGTTACTTCATTGCGCGCAATGACCCAGAGGTCCGAAGCAGCACTGACGGGTTATGAAGCATTAATGAGAATGGCCAAGGAACAGCCTCGCCTCGCCTCACTGACCGTTAGCGACGTGATGTCAAGCCCTGCCGAAACCCTCTCACCAGATACTTCGTTGCGAGATGCCGTCAGGCGCTTTAGCGGCGGCATTCTGGCGTATCCAATAGTTGATAAAAACGGGCGATTGGTAGGGTATTGCGGGCGAACCGAGTTATTCGACGCTTTGCGCGGTGGGCGGCCATCAGACACGCAGATTCGTGAGTTTATGCGCAAAGATCCGCCCGTTGTTATGGAAAATCAAAGCCTTTTCGACGCATCAGTAGTGTTGCTCCGCGGTGATGTTGACCTGCTGCCGGTCGTAAGTATGGATGATAACGGGAAGGTAGTGGGAGTGATTAGTCCGTTTGAGGTAGTTCTCAAAGCGATTGAGCCGCTCTCAACAGATTGGACAAAGCCAGAAGCACCGGATGACAGAAGGCTTGCATCCTAAACGTTCAAGTTCGGGTGCCCAATACGCGGTCCAGATTGAAGGCGGCGCTGATCAATGAAAGATGTGTGAACGCCTGCGGGAAATTGCCAAGCGCCTCGCCTTGTGGCCCGGTCTGCTCTCCATAAAGTCCGAGATGATTGGCATAACCCAACATGCGTTCGAACAAGAGTCTGGCTTGATCGAGTTTTTCCGGAACAGTTTGACCGGCGCGGGTCAGCGCTTCTACCAGCCAAAACGAACACATGTTGAAGGTGCCCTCCTCGCCAGGCAATCCGTCAACACGCGGTTGTGGTGGATAACGGTACACGAGGCTATCGCTGAGGAGACCGCCACGGCTCGGGCTTTGATAGATAGCGGAGATGGTGCCTAGCATCCGCGGATCATTGGGAGCCATGAAGAATACGAGAGGCATGATCAGAAGCGAGGCGTCCAAGTCATCGCTTCCATACGATTGAGTGAAAGCGCGGCGCTTCTCGTTCCAACCGCGAGTCATCACTTCTTCGTAGATGCGATCCCGCTCGCGGGTCCACTTCTCCCGGTCTGTCGGCAATGCACGTTTGTCTGCGAGCCGTTGGCCGCGATCCAATGCGACCCAATTCATCACTTTCGAGTACACAAAATGGTCTTCCTGGTTTCGCATCTCCCAAATGCCGGTGTCAGGACGCTGCCAATTTTCGCAGATCCAATCGAGGCGACGACGGATCTTGACCCACATATCGTAAGAGATCGGACTGACGTATTTGTTGTAGAGGTAGAGCGAGTCCATGAGCTCACCGTAAACATCCGATTGGAACTGCGAAACGGCGGCATTGCCGATGCGAACCGGAGCAGATTTGCGATATCCCTCCCAGTGATCCAGGCTCTGCTCCGAAATCTCGGAGTCACCCTCGATCGTTAATAGCGGGGGCAAGGGCGTGTCCAGGTGGAAGTGCCTGGATGCATAATTCTCGATCCAATTAATGAACCCGGCAGCTTCCTTTCTAAAGCCGATTCGGAGAAGTCCGTAGATTGTGAACGCCGCGTCTCGCACCCAGGTGTAACGGTAATCCCAGTTGCGCGCACCACCAATCACCTCGGGCAGGCTGGTGGTGGCAGCGGCGACGATAGCTCCAGTCGGCTCGAAGGTTAAAAGCTTTAACGCCAATGCTGATCTTTCCACCTGCTCGCGCCAACGTCCGCGGTAGGTGCAGGCGGAGAGCCAGGTATGCCAGAAATTGACCGTTTTATGAAGCAGTTCTTCGGCTTCCTGTTCGTTTGGCCCACAAGGAACGCAGACTTCCGTGCTGTGAGTCGTGAGAATAAAAACCTTCGACTGCCCTTCGTCGAGTCTGAACTCGCCGCCGACGCCGCCCTGTCCATCCTCGCTTAGCGGGATTCCCCCGATAAGAGCAATACTCAAGCTCGCTGAAGTGAAGCAGGCACCGTTGGCATCCAGTATCGTCTTGTGGCTCTGGCGTCCGTAGTCAAAGGCCGGCCTGCAAGTGAGGGAAATGCGTACCGAACCTTTAACGCACCGAATACGGCGGTAAAGATGGTGATACCAGCGTGAATCGGGAGGGAGTCCCGCAGGCATGAAATCTTCCAACTCGGCGATTCCATCGCGAAGCAAGAAGCGCGTCACCAGGATGTTCGTGGAAGGTAAATAAAGCTGCTTGTGCCGGATATCGTCACCAACCGCCTCAATTTGGAACCGGCCACCCTTGTTGTCGTCCAGAATTGCTCCAAAGATACTCGGGGAGTCAAAGTTGGGGTAGCAATACCAGTCGATCGATCCGTTCATAGCAATCAAAGCAACAGTCCGCATGTTGCCGATGATTCCGTAGTTTTCGATAGGCTGATAAGGCATGCGATAGCTCGATTTTGGAATCAGGCGTTATGAGCCATGGAGTGTGGTCATCGGTAAGCGCGACGACAAAGATTCAGCGTAATTAGCGCCACTACGAAAACACAAGAAGGAAAATTACGGGTCAGTCTACCGTAACTACGTCGTCGAAGTTCCCGCGACTCAAGCGAGCATCGTATCTCGCAGGAGGCTCCGCTAACGGTGGTCCTCACGATGCACAGCAAACAATTCGCAAAAGATTGCTAACAGTTATCAGAACCTCGCGAAGCCCGTTCAATTCGACCATCGCCGCTAGGCGCAGCACTTCGCTTGTGAGACGCGGCCTTGCGCTCGGTGTGCTGTTGTTCACGAGCTGCACGAGAGCTCCTTCCTTCAATTTCGTCGGCTCTTTCTCCCCGGCCTGGCTCGTTTGCCTGATCGTGGCTGTTCTGCTCACGGCAATCACAGGATGGGTTACTGCTACCTCTGCATGTTCCAAACACGCTCCTCAAGGAACTGAACGTCTTGTCTGCGATTTTCGATTTCGTGATCGAAGAGGAGATCGTGACTCACAATCCGGTTTTGGCGGTCCGAAGGAAGAAACCGAAAGCGCGGGTTCTCCATCCCCATTACAGCCTACGGAAGATGAACTCGCGCGGATCTTCGATCATCTTTTCGAGGGTGCCAAACCCTTCTTTTTGGCGTTCGCAAACACCCGGTGCCCCCGGTGCCGGCTGGGCGAGCTGAGCAATGCGAATGTGGCAGACGCCGATCTTGCGACCGGCTTTCTCCGAGTACGCCGGACGTGAGGCAAGATTGATTTTCTCAAAATGAATTCAGTGTTGATCGATGTCATCAAGGAAGAACTTGCCGAGCGGGACATAAACATCTATATCCACTGGCGGGATGACGAGGTCCACCAGGCCGCCGAGCGGATTCAAATCTTGCAAAAACCTTCAAAATCAGGGAAATGAATTGTGAGCCTGCCGGAAAAAGCCTGCCAAGTTATTGAAAGGAAAGTGCCGAGGGACGGAATTGAACCGCCGACGCCGGCCTTTTCAGGGCCGCGCTCTACCATCTGAGCTACCTCGGCTGACTGAACCTTATTAAGTTAACGGAGGCGGGGTCCTTTCGTAAAGAGCGGAATTCGGAGACAGACACCTCAGTCTGGATTAGCCGCTCTCTCACGATAAAAACGCGCTGTTGCTGCTCGGAAAATCACCTTCCTGCACAGCAGCGGCTGTGCAGGAGACGGTTTTGCTGTCTAGTTCCCCATGTCTTGCCGACACCACGAATGATGAAAATGGCTCATCGACAACCGGAGCGTTATCATTTGAAGCGGCCGACGGGAATCCCTACGCACGACCGATACTTGTTCCTTGTGGGTTCAATCCCACTGCTGTCGCCAAGGACCAAGTGGCAAGTCGTACGCGGAATCCCGTCGACCTCAGGTTCCACGACGCTCTCGGTGTCCAGTTCCGAGGGCCACGTGTAAGTGTGCGATCTGTCATCAAACATGATGTCTCCCACTAATTTTCGAGGGAGCAAGAGCGCGTCGCGCGACAAAACAGGCGCGACCGATCAACGGGGCGATGTCGCCGAAGCGTTGAGCCACTCCGGCGTCGCTGCCAGCCACTCCATCGCGCACGTCATCCCTGTCGTAGAGAGGTTCGCTGCCCGCGCGTTGCTCATGATTGGATGCGTTTTTCTTCGGGAAAGTGCCAGTTGCTCGCGATTGGACGCGTCTTCCTTCGAGCAAGTGCCAGTTGCTCGTGATTGGACGCGTCTTCCTTCGAGCAAGTGCCAGTTGCTCGCGATTGGACGCGTCTTCCTTCGAGCAAGTGCCAGTTGCTCGTGATTGGACGCGTCTTCCTTCGAGCAAGCGCCAGTTGCTCGTGATTGGACGCGTCTTCCTTCGAGCAAGCGCCAGTTGCTCGCGATTGGACGCGTCTTCCTTCGAGCAAGCGCCAGTTGCTCGTGATTGGACGCGTCTTCCTACGAGCAAGTGCCAGTTGCTCGCGATTGGACGCGTCTTCCTTCGAGCAAGTGCCGGTTGCTCGCGATTGGACGCGTCTTCCTACGAGCATCTGTCATTTGCTCACAAATCATTGCACCCAATCAGAATCTGTCCGGTTTGCTCGTGTTCGTCCTTTCCGTTAGCCGGATCAACTCGACTCTGTCAATACGGTTGGGACCGGACGCTTACGCCCCGCGCGGTATCTGACGTTTTTGCGGCACCTATTCCTGTGGCTGTCTGTTTATTAATTAAATGGCATCTTATTAAATACCCGCCTAGAACTGCCAACAAGGCATTACATCTCAATAACTTGAGGTTGGCGTGACGTGTCTCTCCCCGAAATCCGCTATGCCTTCGAGATGCCGATTTCGCAAGGTTCACCGTCAATGTTCCATTTCTCCCAGTGCTCGGCGCTATCCCGCCCGACAATCACTTGAGTGGCAAGCGTCTCGGATTTGACGTAATCGGAAAGGCGCTGAACGGCTTCGGCAACACGCGAGGGCGCTTCAAAGTGGATCCGGATGCGGTCGGTGACTTCGAAACCCGCATCCTTTCGCATATTCTGCACGCGGTTGACGAACTCGCGCGCGAGGCCCTCATTGATGAGTTCCGGTGTGAGCGTAGTATCGAGAGCCACCGTGAGGCCGCCGCCGGATTCCACGAGCCAGCCCTCAATACTTTGAGCGGCAATGGACACGTCCTCACGTGTTATGGTGACTGGAGAACCGTTGATTTCCGTGGAGAACGTTCCCGTCTGGTCCAGTTGCACGGCTTCCGCGGACGACATTTCTTTAATCCGCCTGGCAACAGCGTTGACCATCTTTCCGAATTTCGGTCCGATGACTTTGAAATTCGCCGTCGCGGTTTTGCGCACGATCGGTGATGACTCGTCGATGAACTCGATCGTCTTCACGTTGATTTCTTCGAGAATGACGTCATTCATTTGTTCGATCAGCCGGCGCGTTTCTTCGGATGCGGGAATGGCGATGCGCGACAACGGCTGCCGCGTTTTCAAGCTGGTCTTCTGACGCATCGAGCGAACCAGACCAACGATTCGCTGGACGACGTCCATTCGGTTCTCCAGTTCAGAGCTGATCAATTCTTTCCGGCTTTTGACCATCTTGGCCCTGTGGACCGACTCAAACGACTCGCGGCCCGTCTCGCTCATCAATGCTCGATAGATTTGATCGGGAAGAAACGGAGCGATCGGCGCCGCCATTTTCGTAATGGCGACCAGACATTCAAAGAGGGTCTGGTATGCGGCTGTTTTGTCGCGTCCAGGCTCGCTTTTCCAAAACCGCCGCCGGTTCCGCCGGACATACCAATTCGAAAGCTGCTCTATCGTGAAACTACTGATAAGGCGAGCGGCGCGCGTGGGATCGTAAGAGTCCATCGCCTCGACATAGGAGGCGGTCGTCGTGTTGAGAAGCGAAAGAATCCAGCGGTCGATTTCCGGCCGTTCGGATACCGGTACATCGGGTTCCTCGTGCGTGAACCCGTCGATATTCGCATACAGCGCGAAGAACGCGTACGTATTGAGCAGCGTTCCGAAAAACTT
>Ga0209056_10002047_pt1 | contig 21973 bp, 15 predicted proteins | sample GraSoiAngelo_114_FD_185876 | JGI IMG/M metagenome (GOLD analysis project Ga0209056, IMG submission 185876) | Grasslands soil microbial communities from the Angelo Coastal Reserve, California, USA - 14_0903_13_40cm (SPAdes) (version 2) | ecosystem: Environmental > Terrestrial > Soil > Grasslands...
CGGATGCCGATACCCCCTCCAGTCCTCGCGTGGCCGTTGTCAATGAAACGTTCGCCGAGCGCTTCCTGAGAGATGGCGCGCTTGGCCACCGAATCGGTGACCTGCCCGCAGCCGAGATTGTGGGCGTAGTGAAAGACAGCAAGTACGCCCGGGTTCGCGAAGAAGAGCTGCCAGCTGTCTATTACCCTCTGACCCAAACTGGAATGCTGGGCCAGATCACTGTCGAGGTGAGAACGGCCGGCGATCCAATAGCGCTGCTCCCGGGAATCCGGCAGGTTGTGCGAGAACTCGATCCCGACCTTCCCTTGCAGAAGCCGATGACCCAGGCCGCGCAATTTGCGGAAACCTATGTCACTCCCACATTGTTTGCTCGGCTAGCCATGGGCTTTGGGATCCTAGCAGTTTTGCTGGTCGTCAGCGGACTGTATGGCACGCTCGCCTATCGTGTGCAGCGGCGAACCAGTGAAATCGGCATTCGCATGGCCTTGGGTGCGCCTCGTAATAGCGTGTTGTGGATGGTGGCGAGCGAAAGCCTGCTGATGCTCGCCGCAGGATTAGCCTTAGGTTCGCCGATGTCCTTCTTTCTCTCGCGATTCCTGCGCTCGCAACTATACCAACTCAGTTATCTCGACGCTTTCAGTTTCGCGATCGCGACTGCACTGACGTGTTTTGTAGCATTCGCAGCCGCGCTGTTGCCCGCCCGCCGCGCCGCGAAGGTCGATCCCACGGTGGCGCTGCGGTACGAGTGAGGAACAGGAAGCCAGAAGCCGTGGATAACGAAGAGACGAGTACCAACGAGAAACGATAATGACGGGACTACTTCAAGACCTTCGCTACGCGCTGCGTCAGTGGCGCAAGAGCCCAGGATTCACCGCCGTCGCCGTTCTCACGCTTGCCCTGGGCATGGGCCTGAATACAGCCATGTTTAGCATTGTTTACGGAATCATTCTTCGCCCGCTGCCTTTCGCTGATCCGGCGCGCGTAGTTGAGCTTGCCGATTCATCTCCACAGGGCACGGGAGAGCTGACCGTCACCTATCCCGAATTTCAGTTCTTTCGCGAGCGCAACTCGGTTTTCGAGTCGCTAGCTGTGTTCACTCCTGTTGGATTCAATCTCTCAACCGGACGCGAAGCTGAACGGGTGAACGGTCTCCATGTGTCATCTAGCTATTTGCATCTTTTGGGAATCAAGCCGGTCCTGGGCCGAGATTTCCTGTCTGAAGAAGACAGCGGCAATGGTACACACGTTGCGCTTCTTAGTTATGGCGTGTGGCAGCGGCAAGCCGCTGGTGATCGAAACATCATAGGGCGCGCGATCACATTGAACGGCAATCCATACACGATTATCGGGGTCATGCCTGCAAACTTCGAGAGGGTCGTGACTCCGCTCAGTCACGGAGAAACTGGCGTGTGGGTGCCGATGGCTCTGGTGGCGCGCAGCATTGGCAATGGCGAGAACTTGGCCATGATTGGCCGCCTGAAGGCAGGGATCTCATTCGATCAGGCGCGGGCTGATATGGCTCTGCTTACCAGCGAGTTTCGCAAAATCCCTGAAGCCCACTACCAGATTGGACCGGAGGCTCAGCTTGATCTGCAGCGCTACCAGGCGATGCTATCAAGCGGTATACGAGAGATTCTCTTTCTGCTTCTCGGAGCTGTGGGATTTGTGCTGCTGATCGCTTCTGCCAATGTTGCCAATCTTCTTCTGGGGCGTGCGGTGACACGAAGCCGGGAGTTCGCGGTTCGCAGCGCGCTTGGCGCTTCGCACATACGATTACTTTCTCAGCTCGTCACGGAAAGCGTGCTGCTCTCGATTGTGGGAGCTCTGTTTGGTTTGCTTCTTGCGCACTGGTTTCTACAAGGAGCGCTGGCCATCAGCCCACAGGACCTGCCACGTGCGCAAGATATTCGGCTCGACGTTTGGGCATTCGGTTTCACCTTTTTAGTTGCGCTGGCGACCGGAGTTGGGTTCGGCTCGGTTCCCGCATGGATGGCATCGAAGCTCAACCCTGAACAGACGCTAAAAGAAACTGCAACCCGCGTTGGCGGAGCCAGCCGCGGGCGATTTCGCAGTGCTCTCACCGTTGGCCAGGTTGCGCTCTCTCTGGTGTTGCTTAGCGGGGCAGCCCTGCTGATTGAGACTTTCCGGCACGTGCTCCTAACCGATCCGGGTTTCAATCCCAGCCACGTACTCTCCATGGAAATCTGGTCAAGCGGCTCTAAATACGGTTCTCCAACGCTGTCGGAGGCGCGCTTCTATGACCAAGTGTTGCAACAAGTCGAGGGCTTGCCCGGAGTGCAATCAACCGCGGCGGTCGCGGCGGGGCTTCCGCTTGAGCGCGGCGGGAACTCGGGTCTGGAGATTCCCGGCAGGCAACAGCCGGAAAACTGTTGTGATTATCGCGTTATCACGCCGGATTATTTCCGGACCCTAGGCGCTTCGGTGATGGCCGGAAGAGCATTTACTGCAGCCGATAAGGAAAGCTCCGCTCCCGTAGCCATTGTCAACGAATCCTTTGCCCGACGAGTATTTCCGCACGGTAGTGCAATCGGCGAGCACGTCATCAGCAACGAAGACCGGAAAGTAAGAGAGATTGTGGGCGTGACCAGAGACGTGAAGTCCTATTTGGATCAGCCTGTCGACGCAACAATCTTTTTGCCGGTCGCGCAAGTGCCAGCGGGCCAGTCGCAGTCTTGGGAAGATTGGTTCCCAACCCATATTCTTGTGCGCACGTCCGCCGAGCCATTAGCTCTGAGCCACGCGGTTGAACAACAAGTCCACGCTATTGATCCTGCCATCACCGTCGGCCAGATTCGCTCCATGGAAGAGGTCCGCTCTGCATCGGTCTCGGTGCGACGGTTCAACATGGCACTGCTCAGCCTCTTTGCAGGTTTGGCTTTGGTGCTTGCGGCAATTGGTATTTATGGAGTCATCGCATATCAGGTAACGCAGCGCATGCATGAAATCGGCGTCCGCATGGCGCTGGGAGCAGAAAGGCAGGATATCCTGCGGCTCGTTCTAAGAGAGGGCCTGTCACTGGTGGCGGTGGGGATTGTGATCGGGCTTATCGCTGGGCTGGCCTTGACGCGGCTACTCGAAAACTACTTATACGAAATGAAGGTAATGGATCCTTTTGCCTTCACATCCACTGCCATCCTGATTTTATTCGTGGCGCTGTTGGCGTGTGCGATCCCCGCGCGCCGCGCGGCCAAAGTCGACCCCATGGTGGCGCTGAGATACGAGTAAGGATGAATGATGACTGGACTGCTACAAGATCTGCGATACGCAGTGCGGCAGTTGCGCAAGAACCCAGGTTTCACGGCAGTCGCTGTTGTTACGCTTGCGCTGGGAATTGGCGCGACGACGGCTATCTTCTCCGTCGTTTATGGCGTCTTGCTGAAAGCTCTGCCGTATGCCGATCCAAACCGCATTGTGTCCGTGTTCGAAATCCAGCCCAACGGCAGACATGGCCGGCTTGCGGATCCGAATTTCGATGATTTTCGCGACCAAAGCCATAGCTTCCAGGCGATCGCAAAGTACACGGCCTACCCCGCGGCTGTGTCCGGCGGTTCGGGGCCAACGCGCTCGATGGTCGCGCACGTCACGCCCCAGTTCCTCAGCGTTTTCCGCGTTCAACCCATGATTGGTCGCGATCTGGCCGGTGCCGACAACAATAAAGGTGCGGCTCCGGTTGCGCTTGTCAGCTATGGATACTGGAAACAGTATCTCGGATCATCTATAGACCTGTCGCAATTGCACCTGAAAATCGACGACGCCATCTTCTCCGTTGTCGGTGTGCTTCCGGAGGGGTTTCATTTTCCGACCGAAGCCACAATCTGGATGCCGGCCGACCTCAAAGGAAAAAATTCCAGCAGATCATCCCATAACTTCAACGCAGTCGCTCGCCTACGTGAGGGCGTAACGGTCAAACAGGCAAATGGTGAAATCAGCGCGATGGGACGTCGCATTCACGACGCGTCCCGCGAGAAGGGCGATTATCTGCTGAAGGACGCAGGCGTCGTTCTGCTGAAAGACTCGATTACTGGCGAAACCAGGCCGGCATTGCTCGTACTGCTCGGAGCTGTTGGGTTTCTGCTCCTGGTTGCGTGCGCGAACGTCGCCAATCTGCGGCTCGCACAAGCCTCGGTACGAGAGCGTGAACTCGCGGTTCGCAGCGCGTTGGGAGCGCCGCGCCGACGTCTGGTTCGGCAATTCGTAACTGAAGCATTTGTGCTTTCGCTTCTTGGCGGCGCCTTTGGTTTAGTCGGAGCTTATTTCGGCGTAACCGGTTTGCTCGCCGTTGCGCCGCAGAACCTTCCGCGTTTGGACGAAGTGTCAATCAACCTGCCCGTCCTTGCGTTTGCGTTGCTGCTTTGCTGCGGAGTGGCAATCGGAGTCGGGTTCTTTACCGCATTGCGTGCCACCGCTGGCGATATACGTAAGGGCCTGGCGGAGGGCGGTCGCGAACAAGCGAGTTCTCAATCCAGCCAAAGAGTGGGCCGAGGAATTGTCTCGGCGCAGATTGCCATCACTCTGGTTCTTGTCGTCGGAGCCGGTCTTCTGGGCCGCAGCTTGATGAAACTACTCGAAGTGAACCCCGGCTTCCGCATGGAAAAGATCGTCACCATGGACGTATCGTTGCCCCGGCCTGACTGGACCGACTGGAAGACAAAGGCAGGTCAGGCAATCTTCTTTCGCAACCTACTTGATCGATTAAGACAGATTCCGGGCGTGCGCCAAGTGGGTGCTACAAGCGACCTTCCGATGACCGGGTGGGTCTCCAATGGCCAGTTTCTGCCAATGACGCAGAACGAACTCCCCAAGAATCCCACGACTCTACAAGAGCTGTCTCGCGATTTCGACCTGCTCTTCCGCCAAAAAGAGAGACTTGGGGAAGCCGATTTTTGCGTCGCAACTCACGGATATTTTCAGTCTCTCGGAATTCCTCTCCTTCGTGGGCGAATCTTTGACGAGCGCGACGGCCCCGACTCTCCCCATGCGGCAGTCATCAGCGCATCCCTCGCGCGCGAGCGCTGGCCCGGCCAGGATCCCATCGGCCACACCATTGAATTCGGGAACATGGATGGCGACATCCGCTTGCTGACGATTATTGGCGTTGTAGGTGACGTGCATAATTACAGCCCCGATGCGCCACCACAGCCGACCGTGTACGTAAATCTCTTCCAGCGTCCGGAGCCACAGATGACGCTCACAATGTTGAGCGATGCGGACACGCAACAAGTCACCTCGGCAGCACGACAAATCCTGCATGAGCTGAATCCGGAAATTCCGCCTCGCTTCCGGACGTTTTCGCAAGTCTATTCCGAGTCGCTCGGCTCGCGACGGTTCAACTTGCTACTGATTGGCTTCTTCGCCGGCATCGCGCTCCTGCTCGCAACGGCAGGCGTTTTCGGCGTGATGGCCTATTCCGTCAGCCGCCGCACACGTGAGATCGGCGTGCGTGTTGCCCTCGGCGCCCGCCCTCGCGACGTCCTCGCCATGGTCTTAGGCCAAGGTTTGCGCACGGTCCTGGTAGGCGTCGTGCTTGGCGTCGCAGGCTCGCTCGCACTCACACGAGCCATACAGTCGTTGCTCTTTGGCGTCACCGCCACGGATCCATTGACCTTCATCGCAGTCATTCTGCTTTTAGTCACTGTCGCGCTGCTAGCCTGCTACATCCCCGCCCGCCGCGCGGCCAAGGTCGATCCCATGTTGGCGCTGCGCTACGAGTGAGGAAACTTATGAACGGACTACTTCAAGACGTGCGTTATGCGCTTCGACAGTTGCGCAAGAGCCTGGCGTTTACCACAGTTGCCATGCTCACGCTCGCGCTCGGTATTGGCGCGAATAGCGCGATTTTTAGTCTCGTGAACGGAATCCTGCTCGCACCACTCCCATACTCGAAGCCCGAAGAGTTGGTGAATGTGAACGGCACCTATCCGCGGGGTGCTTTCGTGGCCATGCGCCAACAGGTCCGCACGATGGACGTTGCCGCTTACGCCGAAGGCCATGAATTCAATTTGACTGGTCAGGACGAACCCGTCCGGCTGACGGGCACCATGGTTTCCGCAGAATTGTTTTCCGTCTTGGGCGTACGCCCGGAGTTGGGCAGAATGTTCGCTCCCGGCGAAGATGCAGCCGGCCAGGACAATTATGTGATTTTGAGCCATGCGTTATGGCAGCAGCGATTCGCAAGCGATCGTTCCATTATTGGCCGAGCAATCGAAATCGAAGGCGCGAGCCGGCAGGTGCTCGGGGTGATGAGCGCTGACTTCCGCTTTCCATCTCCGAGAACGCAAATCTGGATTCCCCTGCATAACGATCTGCGAAACGTGCCGAGTTCTTGGGCCAGCGACTACATGCCGATTATCGGCCGGCTTCGCCCGGGCGTGACGCTCGCACAGGCGAGTGCCGAGATTCGCATGTTTCAGTCGCAGGTCGGTGAATTGTTCCCGTGGAAGATGCCGGCTGCTTGGAATGCCTATGTATCCGTGCTTCCGCTCAAGAACAGTATGGTGGCTGATGTTCGCACGCGGCTACTCATGCTGTTGGGAGCGGTGGTGCTCATCCTATTAATTGCCTGCGCAAACGTTGCCAACCTGATGCTCTCGCGCGCCGCTGTACGTGAAAAAGAGATCGGCATTCGTTCAGCACTGGGCGCAAGCCGGAACCGCATAGTTCGACAACTTCTGACTGAGAGTGTCCTGCTTGCCTCGTTTGGCGGGCTACTCGGCCTGGCAGTCGCTGGTGCGGGAGTTTCTGTGTTGAGGTCCGCATTACCGCCTGATACGCCTCGTCTCGCGAACGTACGCCTGGACTGGCGGGTTTTTGCCTTTGCCGGTGGGCTGAGTCTGCTGACTGGCCTGATCTTCGGTCTTGCTCCGGCGGCACAGTCATCGCGGGCTGCGCTCACCCACTTGCTCCGTTCAGGCGGGCGTGGAAACACAGTCTCCGTTTCTCAGCGCCTGCGCAGTTCGCTTGCGGTTGCCGAAGTTGCGCTGGCGGCTTTGCTCATCGTTGCCGCGGGACTCCTGATCCGCAGTTTCTGGGCGCTTTCGCACATCGACCCGGGTTTCAGGTCGGAACAGGTAGTCACGGCGCGCGTTACACCGAATGAGTCTTTCTGCAGCGATGCGGGCCGGTGCCAGGCGTTCTATCAATCATTGCTAGGCCAGATCCAGGGCGCTCCGGGTGTGCGCGGCGCTGCGCTGGTCAACACGCTCCCACTGGGCGGAAGAGTGACCAAACGTTCAGTCGAGATCGAAAACTTTACCCCCGCCGAAGGCCAGACTTCACCGCTGTTCTGGATGGACGCCGTGACGTCCGGATATTTCCGCGTGATGGGCGTTTCGTTGTTATCGGGTCGCTCTTTTTCAGAGGGCGAAGTTTCTGGGAATCCTCCAGTTGCAATCGTTACGGCTGAAACCGCGCGACGGTTCTGGCCGGGCCGCAATCCTGTTGGGGAACATATTCGACTGCTCAATGAAGCGAACTGGCGTACGGTCGTTGGCGTAGCAGCCGACGTACACGCCTACGATCTGACTCGGACAATCCCTGACTACATCCGGGGAACGGTGTACGTGCCTTATAGTCCCACTTCAACCGGGGAAGACCGGCGGGTCCCTGCGGAAATGACGATCGCGCTCCGCACTAGTTCGGATCCAACCCAGGTCGAAGGAATATTGCGCCGTACAGTCGCTAACTTGAACCATGACGTTCCTGTGAGTGAAGTAAGAAGTATGGACGCGGTGGTCTCCGAGGCAGAGTCCACGCCGGCTTCGACGACCTCGCTTTTTGTCACGTTTGCAGGCCTGGCTTTGGTTCTGGGGATGGTTGGAATTTATGGAGTGCTGGCCTTTCTGGTTTCAAAGCGCACACAGGAGATTGGCATTCGCATGGCGCTGGGCGCGCAGCGTAGCGACGTTCTATGGCTGATCCTGCGTGAGGGAACCAAATTTGCCGTGCTCGGGATTGCTTTCGGTCTTGCCGGGGCATTCCTGGTGACTCGCTGGCTTTCCACTGAACTGTACGGTATCAGTACAGCCGACCCCATCACCTACATCAGCGTTGCTGCGGTGATTTTTCTCATAACGATGTTCGCCTGCTATGTGCCTGCGCGTCGAGCGATGCAGGTGGATCCACTGATCGCGCTGCGGCTCGAATAAGGATTAATCATGAACGGCTTGATTCAAGATCTTCGTTATGCGCTGCGGCAATTGCGCAAGAGTCCGGCATTCACGTTGTTTGCCGGCGCGGCGTTGGCCCTTGGCATTGCCGCGACCACGGCCGTCTTCAGCGTCACGGATGCGGTGTTGCTCCGCCCATTGAGTTACCACGATCCGTCGCGCCTGGTCATGATTTGGCAGGACGACAGCAACTTCGGTTTCCCCCGCAACAACCCCACACCTGTCGCTTTTACGCAATGGAAAGAGCGAAACCGTGTGTTTGAAGACATGGCAGCGCTCAGGCATGATTCTCTTAACCTGATCGGCCACGGTACTCCCGAATATCTGCACACCGACACAGTCACAGCAAACTTCTTTTCCGTCTTGGGCGTCAATCCCGGGCGCGGGCGCACTTTTTCTACCGACGATGGACGCCCCGGGGCGCCGCTCACCGTCGTATTGAGCTACGCGCTGTGGGTGCGCCGCTTTGGTGCCGACCCACAGATTGTTGGACAGGATCTGTTACTCAGCGGTGCCAAGTATACAGTCATCGGAGTCATGCCACGCGGTTTCCGATTCCTTGATCCGCGGATTGATGCCTGGGTCCCATGGCAATGGACATCGCAGTTCATTGAGAGCGAAAAGACCAGCCACTTCCTCACAATGGTAGGTCGTCTAAAGGGCGGGATCAGCGTCGCACAAGCGCAAGCTGAAACGGTTGCACTGGGCAAGCAACTCGCTGCTACCGACCCCTGGGATGCCGACGCTGTTCTGGTTCCATTGCACGAACAAATCTCTGGAAACGTGCGTCCGGTGATCCTGGTACTGCTCGGGGCGGTTGCATTCCTTTTGCTGATCGCGTGCGCGAACGTGGCCAACTTGTCGCTTGCCCGCGGCAGCGCACGCGCACGAGAAATCGCGTTACGACTCGCGTTGGGTGCGGACCGCCGGCGCGTGATACGGCAACTGCTGACTGAGAGCTTGCTCCTGTCCAGCGTACCCGGTGTCATTGGTCTTCTGCTCGCGTTCTGGGGAACTCGGTTTCTTGTCTTGCTTGTCCCAAGTGGCACCTCAGCGACGCCGCAGGTGGATACCCGGCTTCTGGTATTCACAGTCTCAGTCTCGATTCTCACCGGCGTGCTGTTCGGAGTCGCGCCAGCTCTGCGTGCTTCGCAGAGTGCGGTGCTCGGCCGATTAAAAGAAGGAGGCGCACAGTCGGGGTTGGAAGCTGGCGGCCACGGATTGCGGCGCATTCTGGTTATCGCGGAAGTTGCGTTGACCCTGGTTTTGCTCGCGGGCGCAGCTCTCATGCTGCGCAGCTTTGAAAGGCTCTATACCCAGGACCCCGGATTTCGCGCCGATCACGTCTTGACTCTTCAGACCCGCCTCCCTCGCCCAAAGTATGGCGATTTCGCGCGACGCGCTCAGTTCTATCGCGAGGTTACGCAGCGCGTCGAAACATTGCCAGGCGTGGCCGCGGCTGGATACGCGACAGACCTTCCTTTGGCTGCTTGGGGCGATGCCAGCCTCGTAACGGTAGAGAATCGGCCGGTTGACCCGAAGCACATGTTGATCGCCAACGTTCGCGTGGTCACGCCGGGCTACTTCCGCGCGATTGGAATGAAACTGCGCAACGGCCGCTTCGTGTCCAAAACCGATGGCCCAGACGCTTCAAAAAGCGCCGTGGTGAATGAAACCATGGCACGAACCTACTGGCCGGGAATGGATCCGGTTGGGCGGCGCTTCAAACGCGGGCCGTCCGGCTCGAACACAGCTTGGTGGACCGTAGTCGGCGTTGTTGCCGACATGCGCCAGGGCGGCATGGATGTGCCGGTTCGGCCTGAGGCCTACTTCCCGTTTGAGCAGGCCGATTTCTTCTGGCCGGATTCTCTAGCCGTGCGCACCGCAAGCGACCCCCTCAGTATTGTGAACGAAGTGCGCCGGCAAGTGTCGCAGGTAGATAAAGACCAGCCAGTCGCAAACGTCCAAACCATGAGCGATCTAGTTGATTCGAGCATCGCGCAACCGCGAATGAACACCTTGTTGTTGGGCGGATTTGCCGGCATCGCGCTGCTGCTGGCGGCGCTCGGAATTTATGCGGTGCTCTCGTTTGCGGTAACACAGAGGACACGGGAAATCGGCGTCCGTATCGCGCTCGGTGCGCGATTCGGCGATGTGCTCAGCATGGTGCTGGCGAGCGGCTCGCGACTGTTCGCAGCAGGAGCGGCGATTGGACTGCTGGCAGCAGTTTTTTTGTCTCGCTTGATGTCGCATCTGCTGTTCGAGGTTAGTCCGGGAGATATCGTCTCCTATGCATCAGTTGTCATTGTTTTCGGAGTGATCGCGTTGTTGGCGTGCTACATCCCAGCCCGCCGTGCCGCCAAGGTTGATCCCATGGTGGCGCTGCGGGACGAGTGAGGTACGCGACGGAAAGATCCTTTTGGAGGAACATGATTCAACTCAAGAATCTTGAACGCAGTTACAAAACGCCCGCGGGGCAATTTTTTGTGCTCCGGCGAGTCAACCTCGAGATTCGCGAAGGCGAGTTCATCACCATTATGGGGCCGTCCGGCGCTGGCAAGTCCTCCTTATTAAATGTGCTCGCGCTTCTCGATGACGCTTGGCAGGGTGAATACTGGTTTCGCGATCAGGCCGTGCATGAGATGAAGCGCAAGCAGCGGGCGGAACTCGCCAAGCGCAATATCGGCATGGTGTTTCAGAGCTATCACTTGCTCGACGATCTCACGGTCCGCGAAAACATTGATCTGCCACTCTCATATAAAGACATTCCCCACAAACAACGGCAGGGCATGGTGGCCGACACGCTTGACCGTTTTCAGATTGTCGCCAAGAAAGACCTATTTCCCAGCCAGCTCTCCGGCGGACAGCAGCAACTCGTGGGAGTTGCGCGCGCGGTCATCCATAGACCCGCACTCCTGCTGGCGGACGAACCTACCGGGAACCTGCATTCCTCTCAGGCGAAGGAGATCATGGAGCTCTTTCGCGAACTGAATCAGCAGGGGACAACGATCGTCCAGGTGACTCACTCGGAAGTCAATGCCGAGTACGGCTCGCGCACGATTCAGTTACGTGACGGTTGGGTGGTGAGCGATACAGCGAATCCTGACCTTCAGCCGTATGAGGCGGTGAAGCAATGAGGGAGCGCGGCGGTAACGAATTCGTCGGGCACCGTGTCCCGGAGGGACAGTCGCCAATAGCCCGGCGTTTTCAACGCCGGGGAAAAAACGTGCTGCGCCCAGTCCCGTTAGGGACGGCTGAAGGGTCAGCCGTGCCTCCAGCACTTCGTCGTCATGCTTCCAACCCGGCGCTGGAAGCGCCGGGCTATTGGCGACTGTCCCTCCGGGACACTTGGTCTCGGTACATATTCGCGCTCTGTTTCCTTATTGTCCTCACTGCAACATCCGCAGCTCAGACGAACGCGGGTGTGTCCTTCGAGATGCCGAAGTCGCACAACCCAATCAGTGCGTATTCGCCGAGCCAGGCGCCCGAACCTCAGCTCACGAACTCATCCCGTCTGAATCAGCTCATTCGCGATGGAAAGCTATATTTGTCTCTTAAAGATGCGATTCAGCTCGCGTTAGAAAATAATCTCGACATCGCGATTGCACGCTACAATCTGCCGATCGCGGATATGGACATTCTGCGTACGAAAGCTGGCGGAGTTTTTCGAGGCGTGAATGCGGGAGTAGTACAAGGCACTCCCGGCGGAGGCGTCGGTGGATTCGGGACTGGCGCGCCCGGTGCCGGCGCAGGGGGTACAACTGCGGGTGCGGGCGGCGCTGGGGCGGGCGCTTCGGGCCTGGTGCAGTCCACCTTGGGCGTCGGCACGGCGGTGCCTTCGTATGACCCTGCCATCATTGCCTCGGTGGGAGCGGAGCATCAAACAACACCTCTCGCTAATCTGCGGATTTACGGGGTCCCATTGCTGCAACTCAACACGGGCCAGGCTAATTTCGGCTTTGCCCAAGCTTTTGCGACCGGCACGAGCGTTTCGTTTGAGTTCAACAACAACCGCCAGACCACGAACAGCCCGTATTTCAATCTTTCTCCAGCCCTCGGATCGATGTACCGGTTCTCATTCCAACAGCAATTGCTCTCTGGATTCGGCTTTGGTCCAAATCTTCGTTATTTACGGATAGCAAAGAACAACAAGCACATTTCGGATATTGCCTTCAAAGATCAAGTGATGGCGACGGTCACTCAGATCGAGAACATTTATTGGGATTTGGTGAATGCCTACGAACAGTCGCAAGTGAACGAGCAGTCCTTGGCGTTCGCACAGCAGTCGCTCGATAACGCCAAGAAGCAGTTTCAGCTACAGAGCATTCCGGCAATGGATGTCATGCGGGCCGAAGCCGAGGTTTCAAAGCGCGATCAGGATTTGACGGTAGCGCGCACAAGCCTGCAGTTGCAAGAGCTACTGATGAAGAACGCGCTCACGAAGAGTCTGGATGATCCAGTGCTTGAGTCGGTCAGCGTCGTACCGACGGACACGCTTCAGTCCTCGCAAGTTGCGCCTCCGGGTGAGAACGTGCAGGATCTCATCCAGCAGGCCCTGCACGATCGCCCAGAGCTTTTCGAGTCTGACGTCGACCTGGCCAATCGCCAAATCAGCCGCAAGGCTGCAAGGAACGCGCTGCTGCCCTCGCTCTCGCTCGTCGCGTTTTACGGAGGATCGGGATTGGCTGGCCCGCTAAATCCGGTTTACAACATTCCCGGAGTTCCCAACAGCTCAAGCGTCCCTACTGATTTCAGTGGGGCGCTGGGGAATGCGTTCAACAACACAGCGCCCGATTATTACGTCGGATTCAACCTGAATATTCCCATCCGAAACCGCGTAGCTAAGGCTGATCAGTACCGGTCCGAACTCGAATACAGGCAAGCTGAACTGCGGCGCGAAGAGCTGCGAAAACAAATCAGGATTGAGGTCCGTAATGCGCAATACGCACTCGAACAGACCACGGCGCGGGTGGAGGCGGCTCGTAAAGCCCGCGATCTGGCGCAGCGTACCTTTGAGATCACCCAAAAAGAGCAGACGCTCGGCGCAGGTTCGACTTACCAGACGATGACCGCGCAGCGTGATCTCGCCCTCGCCGAACTGGACCTGGTGACCGCGAGGACGGTTTACGAAAAAGCGAAGGTCGAGGTAGATCGTGCGACCGGCGCGACTTTGGAACATAATGGAATCGCAATTCAGGACGCAATAAACGCAGCGATCGTCGCTCCGATGGCGGCCCCGGCACCATAATTATGCCAATCTCGGCCAAACCGCACGAAATAAGTATCCCTGCAGTCCTGACAAAAACGGGGACTGCGCCCCGGATCTTGGCCGCTGACGATCAGCAGCACCTCCTCGAAGCCATCGAACTGCTCCTGAAGCCGCAAGGGTACAAAGTAGATGTTGTTCGTTCGCCGGAACTGGCGCGCAATGCGCTCCTGAGCAAGCAATATGACGCAGTGTTGATCGATCTTAACTACACCCGAGACACTACGTCGGGGCGCGAAGGATTGGATCTGCTATCGGGAATCGTTATCCAGGACAGCACATTGCCTGTCATCGTCATGACAGCTTGGGGCAATGTGGAATTGGCAGTCGAAGCGATGCGGCGCGGCGCCCGCGACTTTATTCAGAAGCCTTGGGAAAATGAACGCCTCCTTTCGATTCTGCGGACGCAGGTTGAGCTGCATCGGGCTTTGCAGCAGGCAGAGCGGCTCGCTGCGGAAAACCGTCTGCTTAACGCGCAGGGCCGGCCGGAGTTCATCGCAACCGCGCCGAGCATGATTCCGGTACTGGAAACGATCGCACGTATCGCGCCCTCCGACGCCAATGTCCTGATTAGCGGAGAGCACGGAACCGGCAAAGAGGTCGTCGCCCGCACGATCCACACTCTTTCTCTCCGCAAAGATAAGCCTTTGATTGCCGTGAATACTGGTGGTCTCGCCGAAGGAGTTTTCGAGAGCGAATTATTCGGTCACGTAAAGGGCGCGTTCACAGATGCGCGAACAGACCGCATCGGGCGCTTTGAATTGGCCGACCACGGGACAATCTTCCTGGACGAGATCGGGAATGTTCCTCTCAGGCAACAAGCAAAGCTTCTACGGGTTATCGAGTCGGGAGAAATGGAACGCGTGGGTTCTTCACGCAGCAAAAAGATTGATGTGCGCCTGATCTCTGCGACCAATGCTGACCTTAAGATCGCTTGCGAAACCGGACAATTTCGCGAAGACCTGTTGTTCCGCCTCAATACGGTTGAAATTCATTTGCCCGCATTGCGTGAGCGAAAGGAGGACGTCCCGGCTCTGGCCGTGCATTTTTTGTCACAGTACGCTTCGCGCTACCGCCGTCCAGTGAAGGGGATCGAGTCCACAGCACTGCAGTCACTTCTTCAATACGCTTGGCCTGGTAACGTTCGCGAATTGGAGCACACGATGGAGCGGGCCGTGCTAATGTGCCGCGCCGAGCAAATCCAGACCGGGGATCTCGGTCTCGGTTCGCAGAGAGGACAATCACAGAATCTCGAAGAATTGAGTCTAGAGGCGGTTGAAAGTATCCTGATCCGCAAGGCGCTGCAGCGCTTTCAGGGCAACGTGAGCCAGGCGGCAGAAGCTCTCGGCCTGAGCCGTGGGGCTCTGTATCGGCGGATGGAAAAGTATGGGCTCTAGCCCAACGGTCGACAAGCCTTCGACAGTAAAGAGACGAAAACGGCAGCGAGCGCCCTTTGAGCGTCGTGTAACCCGATTGTCAATCCTGTTAGTGGCACCGGCCCTTCTGGTAAGCGGCATCGTGATCTGGCTGCAGCCATGGTCGGTTCAATCAAAACTGATGATTTTGGGTGCTGAGTCATTTGCTTGCTTGCTTATTGGCGCGGCGCTCCATGATCACATTGTTCGCCCCCTGCAGACGCTGGCGAACGTGGTCGGCGCCTTGCGCGAGGAGGATTACTCGTTCCGGGCACGATTGGCGGTTCCTAATGATGCGCTGGGGGAACTTTCACTCGAAGTCAACGCTCTTGCTGACTTGCTTGCGAAGCATCGCACCGGCGCTATGGAAGCAACAGCACTACTGCAGCGCGTGGTCGAAGAGGTGGATATACCTATCTTTGCATTTGACCCGGCAAACAGGCTCCGACTTGTAAACTCCGCCGGGGAAAAGCTCCTTCATCTACATGCAGCTCAATTGATTGGTGAGTCCTGTTCTGAGTTGGGGCTAGAAAGTTGTCTGTCATGTGAAAACGAGTCTCTGGTTGAACTGCATTTCGGAACGGATGCCCGCTGGTTCGTCCGGCGAAGCTCCTTTCGCCAGCAGGGAGTGCCACATACTTTAGTCGTACTATCCGACGTGAGCCGCGCGTTACGCGAAGAGGAGCGGCGGGCCTGGCAACGGTTGATTCGCGTATTAGGGCACGAGTTGAATAATTCTCTTGCTCCGATCAAATCCATCGCGGGCAGCCTCCATGCACGACTGATGGGAAGCGGAATTAGAAGCGAAGAACAGCAGGACTTTCAACGGGGCCTAAGCATCATCGAAAGCCGGGCAGCTTCACTGAATCGTTTCCTGCAAGGCTATCGGCAGTTGGCGCAAATGCCCCCGCCAGTCTTGCAACAGTGCTCCATCGCTGTACTAGCGAAACGTGTGGCTGGGCTAGAAACGCGAGTCCCTGTCGCCATTACTCCCGGATCCGAAATCGATTTCCTGGCGGACCCGGATCAACTGGAGCAAATGCTTATCAACCTGTTGCGCAACGCCGCGGATGCCGTTCTTCAGGCGCAGGAGGAGGGAAACAATTCCAATGGATCGAAGCGTTCGGATGGCGAGCAGCACGTCGCATTTTCCTGGAAGGCAAGCGGCGAGGATTTGATCATCTCAATCGAAGATACCGGGCCGGGGCTCATGAACCCCAGCAACGCTTTCGTCCCGTTCTATACAACAAAGCCAACCGGCAGCGGCATTGGCCTTGTGCTCTCGCGTCAGATTGCAGAGGCCCATGGTGGAACTCTCGAATTGGGGAACCGTCTGGATCGGCAAGGCTGTATCGTTAAGATCACGCTACCGGTGAAGGCGCATCAAACTTCTGACGAGACGTTTGGCGTAAAGTGAACGTTGAGAAACTGCTGGATCGTTCCGAACGGCGTCTGATGCAGTTCCTTACTGCTTTCCAACAAACGGAAATGCACACCAAACTCCCGGTGCAATGACTCGGCATCGTAACAAACCACATCAGACCGCTGCATTTGATTGGTCCCTCCGGCCCGAAGGCGTGACCTCCCGGCTTCACTGCGCGTGCGGCTTGGCGCACATACGCCACGCGGTCGTTGGGTGCCGTAAGGAAATGAAACACGGCACCGTCGTGCCATACGTCGTAAGCAGACTGAGCGAGTTCTGCCTTTGTGATGTCAGCAACAAGCCAATGAACACGTTCCGACGCTTTCCCCAGTCGTGTCTTATTGGCCTCTATCGCGGTTTGAGAAACATCCAGAACCGTCACATTCTCATGCTCGTGTGACAGCAGGTCATCAACTAATGTCGATTCCCCTCCGCCCACGTCAATGATTGCAGAATCTCTGGAAGCCACTCGCTCAATCAGCGAAAGCGAAGTCTCAAGGTGACGATACCAACTGACCGCATTTGGCGCTTTCTCACCGTAGATTTTTTCCCAATGCGTCCGTGGGTCCATCGTCGCCTACTCGAGTGGTCACGAGTGCCTTCACAGACGCGTCAACTGACCAGGCAAGACCTTGCGAATAGCCCATCATGGTCTCGATATAGCAGCCACACAGGCTAATCTCGTCGATTGACGTATGCTGAGGCGAGCCTGCGGAAAGATGCAATTCGACTGGAATCTTAACTTTCACACGAGGGTATTGGCGTCGTTCCTGTGGTGCGTCCATCGGTTAGCACCTCGAAAGGCTCGGACGCTGCGCAAATCGTGCAAATGGACCGTTTTCTCCTTAACCGCGCGGAAGCCCCTTTAGAAATTACAGGCTATAACCGGATTCATCGGAGCCTGTGTGTCTTGAACCAAACCGTCTCGCGTTTCTCAACGATCCGCTCGTGGTCCAGCGCGGCCTGTTCTCCAGCAACATTCAGCGGACTACTTCGCTGCGGGCGTGTAGGTGCCCATGCAGTCGAACGACGTGGACCCGTCGGCATTGCCCGTTGCAGTACAAGTACCGCTGGCTTTCCCGCCCTTCATCTTTCCGCCACCTTCCGTCATGGACCACTTGTTGCTCCCGGACTCGAAAGCACCGTTCTTTGATGTGCCCGTGAATTCGTACCTGTAGTAGTTCTTGTCTCCGTTCTCCATGCTTTCGACGAATTCGCCGTGACCGGTTGTCTTGTCGCCTTTGACATCGAGAAACTCGGTTCCAGTTCCCGACTTGATTTTCACGCCGGCGATTTCGCCCTTGATCGCGGTACAGTCAATCTGGTCGATGGCGTAAGCATGGCCTGGCTTGTCACCGACGTTGATGGTGTGCTGTACCGCCGGTTTATCGCACTTCCACTGGACGTTTGATTTTCCTTGCGCCAAAGCAATCCCCGACACTACACACCAACCGCACAGGAACAGGCAGAATCTCTTCATTCCTTCCTCCTCGTAACTTGAAATCGATGCGCTTTGGCCCTGGGGCCTGTGGGCCAAAATGCCCGCAATCAGTGCGGGCTACTTCGCGGACGAATCCTACACTCAGCAAGCCGAACGTGCAAGAAATGTAGTAATCGGCCCTAGCAGACGATTTTCGAACTTTTCTGCAAAACGGCGCGATTTTTAACTATCGCTTTCAGCAGCTTAGGTCCGAATTGGGCGAATGAACTGTAGCAGACTGCTTAACTTCCTGTCTAGCGACCAGGACTAAGTCTAATAGAGCGCCGCTATTCGTCCTGCGCGCGTCGCCAGCTCTCGACGCAAAGCTGCTGGTGACAGTACCTCAATGTCGCTGTCGAAACCAAGCAGCAGGCCTGCTGCGTGCTGTACACTCTCGATCCAGATGGTCGCGGTGCGCCAGCCTTGGGCATCGGGCGTGGCGGCGCGGATGACCTCGGCTGCATCTGCGCCTAGTCGACCGAGTCGCGACAATGCCGATTCGTGAATGCGGATCGTGGCACGGTCGCGTCGCAAGCTGGCCTCAAAGCGCACGACCTCCTGCTGCCAGATGCGGGCCAAATTGAAATTGCGGCGCTGGACTTTGCGTTTTTCAAGAATTCGAATGGTGTGAATGCCCTCGACCCGATAGATGGCGTACCGGTTGCGATTGCGCGCCACCATGTACCATATGCCTGCTTTCAGCACCAAGCCAACCGGTTCGATAACACGAACTTTCCTGCCGTGCCAGCTTTCGTAATCAATTGCCACGGCTTGGTCCGCCAATACGGCAGAAGCCAACGCTTTCAAGCAGGCGGGCGTGGGGGGACGCTGGTACCACTCAGCCGGATCCAGATGAAAACGCTCGCTGGCACGTACCGCGCGCTCGCGCTCGAACGCGGGCAGAGCCGCGAACACTTTCAGACGTGCCGCCTCCGCAGCTCCCGCGAACCCCAAGGCGGACGCCGCGATACCAATCTGCGCAAACGGTAGGGCTTCCGCCTCTTCGACGGAGAGGCCGGTCAGCTTGGTCTGGTACCCGCCCATCAGCCTGAGCCCGCCGGAACGGCCGCGATCGGTAACAATCGGCACTCCCGATCGTTCCAGCGCCTCAATGTCGCGATAGATGGTGCGTTCCGAAACCTTGAGCTGTTCCGCCAGATAGCCCGCCGTGATTCGGGTGCGAAGCTGGAGCATCATCAGGATCGACAGAAGGCGGTCCGCCCGCATCTAGAAATTATCTGCGAAAACATGACAGAAGATGTCAAGTTTTATCCGTTATCGTGCGGTCATGAAGGACGCGATGCAGATCTCCACACGCACAGAGCCGGTGACGCGCCGCTCGTTTCTTGCGGGCGCAGCGGTCCTATCATTCGAACTCACCGCGCCAACGCTAGCCGTCATGGGAGACACTGCCGAAGACACCGTATTCGAGATGCGTCAATACACGCTTTACGGGGGCAGGCGCGACACCCTGATTTCTTTGTTTGAGAAGAACTTCATCGAATCGCAAGATGCTGTGGGTGCACACGTCATCGGAACTTTCCGCGATCTCGACGATCCCGACCGTTTCGTCTGGCTCCGAGGTTTCCGCGACACACAGGCGCGGCCGCAAGCCCTCGAAGCTTTTTACGGCAGCAGCCCGGCATGGCTGACCCACAAAAAGGAAGCCAACGCCACTATGCTCGATTCGGACAACGTCCTGCTGCTCCGTCCGATGTCGTCTCCGCCAAGCTTCCGTAGCAGCGCGCCGATGCCGGGTTCGCGTGTTCTGTATGGCGTGACGATCTACTACCTCGACGGCGTGGACGAGGCGCAGTTCGCAGCCTTCTTCGACCAGGCCCTCCTGCCGCGCATGATTGCCTTGGGGGCGCATCCCATCGCAATATTGACGACGAACGAAATGCCCAATAACTTCCCCCGGCTTGCCATCCGAGAGCACGACCGTGTCTTTCTCTGGATGGCTCGCTGGCCCAGCGAGGAGAATTATGCCTCGTTCGCGGCGCAGATGCGGGCTTGGAGCGGTTGGCGGGACAAAGCTCCGGAAGCGGTACTTCCCGCGTTAATGCGCAAACCGGAACAGTTGCGACTAAGGCCGACTACCCGCTCGCCGCTGCAGTGAGGAACCCATGCGATTCTGCCCCCTTTGCTACTTTGTGTTTGTTCTGTTGTTCGTACTCGTTGCCGTGGCCGCATCGACGCCCATGAATGAAGCACAACCATCCGAACCTAAAGCTCAGGCGGGCGGCGTCTCGTCGGAACATGATTTCGATTTCCTGGTGGGAAGCTGGACGGTACAACACCGCCGGTTGAAGCACCGCCTGGTGCACGGCGGCGAATGGGAGACATTCTCTGGCACGTGTCGAACCTCGCCAGTGCTGGGCGGCCAGGGCGATGTTGACGATAACGTTCTGCAAGCTCCGGCAGGAACCTACAGAGCGGTCACGTTGCGCTCCTTTGATCCGCGGATGAAGTCGTGGTCGATTTGGTGGCTCGATAGCCGGCATCCCCATGAACTCGACCCGCCGGTGATGGGTGGATTTCGCAACGGAGTCGGCACATTCTTGGCCAACGACACTTTGAACGGCCGGCCAATCGTTGTGCGCTACATCTGGTCAGACATCACACCTAATTCGGCAAAATGGCAACAGGCCTTCTCCGACGACGCCGGAAAGACATGGGAAACCAACTGGATTATGCAGTTCCACCGCCTTATTCCAGCACAGCGATGATCGGTTCTGGCGGGATGACGGGCCAACCGGCAGTAATCATTCTGCATGAAGGAACGAAGACTAGCCGCCCTAGAGTTTGCTGATTAAATGGCAGAGTCACGCTTCGCACTTCCGCAAATGGACAGTCACTTTTTTCCTCTTCGAGCACACAGAGCAGGTAGCCAGAAGCCAAGAACTTGCGGATGAATTGCTTACGCCGGGTCCCTTCACCGCAATGTCACCGCAATAGTACCGCAATCACACGTCAATGGGTAAAGAGAGGAGCCTGGGATGGCTTGCTCCGACTGCTCTTTGGCGCCAGCGAGCCTCCCGTCAGCAGAGAGCGAAACGTAATGGAGAGAGGCGAGCAATTGCTTCGCACCGGGAGGCTCAGGGCTTCGCACCGGAAATCGCTTCGCAAACCGAAGTACACAGCTCGATTACACTCGCAAAACTCCCGCACCAGGAACAACAGGAGATCATGGTTTGAAACCAGGTACAAGACGTGACCGAACTCGGTAGCAGCCTCAACTCTCTTCTGAATTGTGACGTAGTGGCAGCGATTGATTCGGGTATTAGGACACGAGTTGAATAATTCTCTGGCTCCGATTAAATCCATCGCGGGCAGCCTTCATGCACGACTCACGGGTAGCGGGATTAGAAACGAAGAACAGCAGGACTTCCGAACGGGGGGCTCAGCATCATCGAAAGCCGCGCAGCTTCGCTCAACCGTTTCTTGCAAGGCTATCGCCAACTGTCGCAGATGCCCCCTCCGGCTTTACGAAGGTGTTCGATCGCACCAATTGCGAAACGTGTCGCCGCGCTAGAAACGCGAGCCCCGTTGCCGTAATTCCCGGCCCGGAAATAGACTTTCCGGCCGACCCAGACCAACTAGAGCAGATGCTCAATCTCATCCGCAATGCTGCGGACGCCGTTCTTCAGGTGCAGGAGGTAGAAAGGCATTCAAATGGATCGAAGAGCTCGGATACCGACCAGCAGATCGTGTTCTCCTGGAAATCGACTGCCGAGCGTGATCATCTCGATCCAAGACAATGGACCGGGCCTGATGAATCCCGCCAATGCTTTCGTCCCGTTCTATACGACGAAGCCAGCGGGAAGAGGCATCGGACTTGTGCTGTCGCGCCAAATTGCAGAAGCACATGGAGGGTCGTTGGAACTGGAGAACCGTCCCGATCGCCAAGGCTGCCTTGTGAGAATCACCCTACCGATTGAAGGTGTCTCAAACCTATGACCTGACCTTGTGACCGCGGTAGTGTGAAGCCGGTACATGACTTGGGGGATGCTTCCCAAGAGACAGTCGCGATGGCCCTAGAAGATAGGCCTAGAAATAGGCGTGATGTCGCGAATGGGTGCGCGACTTTAAAGTGAGACTTACGCCGTTCGGGCCTCCCAGTAGTCCTCGAATTTGCCGCTGAGCTGACAGCAACGAAGTGCGATGATGGCATTAGCTCCGCGCACCGTCCAGAACATCCCC
>Ga0209056_10002049_pt1 | contig 21961 bp, 24 predicted proteins | sample GraSoiAngelo_114_FD_185876 | JGI IMG/M metagenome (GOLD analysis project Ga0209056, IMG submission 185876) | Grasslands soil microbial communities from the Angelo Coastal Reserve, California, USA - 14_0903_13_40cm (SPAdes) (version 2) | ecosystem: Environmental > Terrestrial > Soil > Grasslands...
GCACGTCGCGTGCGGTTCGCTTTTCCAGTTCTTCGCAAATCGGTACGCCGTAGGCGTTATCGCCGATGCGGATAAGCGCCAGCATCACCATCAGTTCAAAGTTGCCCAGTTGGTCGCGCTTGGTCATTTATTCAAGGATAGTGAATAAATGAGCGCCAACGCAAGTGAATTGTCATGTCTTTCACTTCATCCGACCAATGAAGGCAGGGAGTACAATCTGCCGGAACATAAATGGATGTGTGTAGAAGTCTAGCGCCGAGATCCGGCGTCGTAAATTATTGGCGACTTGGAAGTTTTTCGTAGACCTGAAAGGTCAGAATGCGCCCACCGATTCGGCTAACGTCGTCCTGGATTCGGACATCATCAAACTCTCCTAGTCCACGAAGCCGTTCGATATCCGCCTTGATCATCGGCTCACTGAATAGCTCACCTGATTGTGTTCGGATTTGGGCTTTAATCGCTTCCGTTGAAATGCGCCTATTTCCTGCAACTCTAATTTCGCTGATAACGCCACTATTGGCCACCGTGACCGACTCAACTTTTGGCTTCTGCTCAATGCTCTGCGATTTGCAACTAGAGCAAAGTAATGAAATGCAAGCAAAACACCATAGTGCTGTCTTCATAGTCGTCACCTACACCCGTAAAAGTTTCTACCGATAATTATACACGCAGGGCAGTCGCATACGTGACGCCCACCGCTTATGCGGCGATGAATGTGTGCTTGAGCGCGGCGAGTTTGTCGGCGGAGAGCTAGGGCCATCAGCCGATGCAATTAATGTCTATTACGATGCAGTTTTGCAACGCGCAGCAAGTAAGCCGGTCGCGGTGAAGATGTCGATCTCGCCTATCAGCAATCCTTCCTCTCCGTATGGCTGATAAGCCATGAGCGTTCCATCTGGACGCACGATGGCCGACGTGGTTGGAGAGCCAGGACTCGCGCAATTGACACTCGCGAAATAGCAGGTGTTCTCGGCGGCGCGGCACAAGAGCGCCTTCTCGTGAAATGTGTTGGCGGGATCGGCGAAGTTAGTTGGCCGGTAAGAACTAGGCTCTGCTTCGCTAAAATGAGGATGAAATACAACCTGTGCCCCATGCCGAGCCGCCCAACGGGCAGTTTCCGGATACCGCCATCCTTCGTGACAGATCACAACGCCGAGTGTCAGGGGACCTGCTTGAAAAACTCGGCGCTCCGAGCCTGGTTTGTAAGTGCCTTCTTCGGAGGGGTCGAGTTGCACTTTGTCCTGAAAGCCCGCAATTGATCCGTCCTGATTGATAACCAAGGCCGTCAATCGGAGTGCGCCATCAACAAACCGTTCCGTTCCGAGAATGACGGTGATGTTTGCTTTCCCGGCTGATTCGGCGACAGTAGACCAGGCACTTTCCAGAAAGGAGGCGTTGACAGGCGGGACGGCTTTGCCGACTCGATAGCCAGGAATGAAGCATTCAGGAAAGCAGATGATCCGTGCGCCCTTGATCGAAGCCTGATTGATGGCTTGCTTCGCAAGTGTAATCGACTCGTCTGGAGTGGCCGGAAACCGGATATTGGCGAGTGCGATTCGGATTAAATTCACAAGTGCATCCTCCTTTCTGAAAAGATGATGATGGAGTACTGCGGTAAATCAAAGCGATTATTCTCAAATGTTCTTCATTCGCCATGAAAGCACCGCCGTTGCGGTATTGTGCCGCCTGTCGGCGTTGCCACACGATCCGTCAGAAGGATTTCCTGGCGACGGCCATGATGTGGGCGCTCACTCCGAGCATACTTGGCTCAGTTTCTAACACCCGCGCAATATTCAGAAGGCGCTCTCGGTACGCAGGATTTGCCCACCATTCATCGAAGTCACTGACTAGCCACGCAGGGCCTTCCAATCCGTACACGCCCGTCAGGACAAAACCAGCCTCAGTGACTTCCTGGCGTAATTCATCTGGATGATGAAAAAATGCGTCCGTGAAGTATTCAGGACGTGTCGTCGGATTACGGTGTTGACCATCTTTGAGATCGCGATCCACGATGTCTGCGAACTGTGCATCCTTTAAAAATCCGCTGCGTAGGCCATCCATTGTTGAGGCGAAGCGCGAGATGCCCACAGCGAAGAGAAGGCCAGCGGCTTTGAGTACGCGATGCGCTTCCGTCAAGGCACGAATACGATCCGCTCTCGCCGTCAGATGATACAGCGGCCCCAATAACAAAACTGCGTCAACGGTCTTGTCATTCCAGGATAATGACCGTGCGTCACCGACTGTCACGCTCGCCAGCGGAGCTTCGGGTTGCCGACTAGAAGCGGCTATCGCCATCTCAACGTGCAATGGCGCGATGTCTATCAGATGAACTTCATATCCCCGCTTCGCAGACCAGCAGGCATAGGCGCCGGGGCCGCCGCCGACATCCAGGATCACGGCTGGCGGAGGTGTCAAAAAGCTCACGAGAAGCTCACGAGTGCGCGCACACTCAAGCTGCCCGCTGCCGATGTTCAGCCGATCTGCTTCATACCCGGATGCGTAATGGCTACTGACTTCTTCTGCCTTTGGGGATTGTGACTTGGCTGGCTTCATTCGGCGCTCCGGGACGTTACGGAGTAGTTTTGCACGCTTGGACAACACTAGCAATGCGCAACGGTATGCCGCCGTTCAATCTTTGAGCCGCTTGAAATAGAAGCGAACGATAGGATGATCGGTGACGACTCCGGCCAGTTCCCATCCGTCCTTGCCCAGCGTGTTTAATTCCTCTTCGCCGGGCGCATCCTCCTTCGACAAATTGCGAGTGAGCAGTCTGTATTGCCACACGGTCTTGTCACGGACGTAGACCATCGGGGTGATTGGCGTGCCGGGATTGAATCTGTGGCTCATAATTGCGTCCTCCCACAGCCAGCATACCGCCGTGCACGGCAGCCAATCGCTGAACAAAGTGAACAACACATCTAACCTCAATATCTGCTACGAATTATTTGTTCACCCGCCCAAGAACGGGCATGAACAATGTGAACAAGTCTGGCCGGCCGCTCACCGTTATTCATTTTGTTCGGCATTGTTCACGAGGCGATGAACGGGCACGCCGCTCAGCGGCATGGTTTGAGGCCATTGTTCCGATTGTTCATCGGCGACGTTAGTCGTCGTCCGGATCGGCCACGGCTACGCTGCCAGCGGGGTGGTATACATGCCAGTATTCACATTCTCGCCGACGCCCTTGTGACCATCCATATGAAAGCGATGACGAATGCCAGCAAGCCCACGATAACGGTCTGCCAAAGAGGAAAATAAGGGGAATAGAATTCGCCCCATTGAATGTCAAAACTTTGTGCTGGGAAGATGCGCATTGCAAGTTCTGGGAACCGTATCATGACAGCAATCGCGATCACGACGGAGCTAATGACGGCCACCAGGAAGGCGGCAGCCCCGACCAGAATGCCTTTCACATACATCATGGCTTTGGATCACCTTATTCTCTTCCGTAGTGCCGCGGCGCATCGTCCGTCTTGCCGAATGCGCTCCACCTTCCAAGTCCGAATCACTTGCGGTATGGCTTGGCTTATCCATTCGACCTTCGGTCGTTTACGCTGTGCTGTCCTTGATGAAATCCTCGACAATCCTGCGGGCCTTATCAACATCGGCATTCGCGACGAGCACCTTCACGCCGCCAGGAACGGCATAGGGACTATTCTGCCTAAAAATTCATCCTCCAGGATGGCTCGGATGCCTTTGCCTTCCAACAGGGATTTGAGGAGATCCGCCTGGAAGGAAGCGCCGGAGTAAACGATTGCGAAGTCAGGGTGTGGCATTTGGTATCCCTGGCGGAAAGGATACACGATAAGATCACGCAACAGATGTTCGGCAAACAAGCCGAAGGTGTATGAGTGTAGTCTTAAGTTAATTGCCTGCTGCGTAATCCGATTGACCGGGCCGGACGCCGAGCCGATAGTTTTTCTCGTCGAAAATGGCGTTGGTTCGTTGCTGGCGTTATGGGCGGTGAGGCCCCAAGCCAGTGCAGGTTTGGGGAAGTACAGCACCAGCCAAAAACTATTCGCAGTTATCCGGGGAGAATTGGCGACTCATCAAACATCGAATACGACCGCGTACCCAAGGCGTTTCTACATCAAACGATTCGAGAATGCCGCCGCGGCCGACTACACCATTACGATCGAGGGATTCAGCGTGCTGGCGCGGTAGTGATACTGGCGACCTTCACACAGACACCAGTCAGCAAGATCAGGATGGACTTACTTCGCCGCCTAATATCGCCTCAGGGAACTTCTGAGCTTTTGATTTTGCGTCATCCAAACTGTCGGCTGACTCTGGCGCGACGATCCACCTAGAAGCGGCCAAATCGTAGACTCCAGCTTTCCAAATGAAGCCGGTATTGGCCGACAACTCGGTGAACAATCTGAGATGATCCACAAGCGCGTGACTTATTGTTTCCCTGATCATGGTTAATCGGATGTTCCTTAATCTCCGAAACTGACCGCGGGTTCGGCCGCGGGTTTTGCCCGGCGCAACCATGCCTGGAGATGCTCCATATACAGGTAGAGGACCGGTGTGAAGTACAGCGTGAGAAGCTGGGACACGACAAGACCACCAACAACCGCTAAGCCCAGGGGCTGGCGGGCGTCAGCGCCTTCACCGAAACCGAGCGCGATCGGGAGAGTGCCAAGCAACGCGGCCATCGTTGTCATCATGATCGGCCGGAAACGGAGGATCGAACCTTGATAGATCGCTTCTGCGGGAGTCTTGCCTTCGACCCGCTGGGCTTCAATCGCAAAGTCGATCATCATGATCGCGTTTTTCTTCACGACTCCGAACAGCATGATCAAGCCCACGAACGCATAAAGGTCCAGTTGTTTGTGGAAGAGCACGAGCGTAAACAGCGCACCGAAAACCGCAGAAGGCAGGCCGGAAAGAATGGTAATGGGATGAATGAAGCTCTCGTACAGAATACCGAGCACGATATAAATTACAAGGATTGCCACGATTAGCAGAATCGTCAGATTTTGGAACGATTCCTGAAACTCCTTGACGGTTCCCTGAAAACTCACGGCCAAGCTGGCCGGAATGCGCAACTCTCGAACGGCCTCATTGACGCGCTGGGCTGCTTCTCCCAGCGACGAGCCCTGCTGAAGGTTGAACGATATTGTGGCTGCGGGAATCTGTCCGAAATGGTTGACACTGAGAGGGCCCACCGTCCGCGTGACCGTTGCCACTTCATCCAGCGGGACGAGTCGTCCTTTCGCCGATCGAAGATAAATTTTCTGAAGCGCGTCGGGCGCTCTTTGATATTGCGGTTGTACTTCCAGAATCACCGAATACTGGTTCGCCGGCGCATAAATGTACGTTACCTGACGGTCTCCGTACGAACTGTACAACGCATTCTGAATCTGCTCGGGCGTTATGCCGAGCGAAAGGGCGCGGTCCCGATCAATATTGACGGTGACTTGCGGGCTGGCGATCAGCAGATCGCTGTTGACATCGACAAAGCCGGGCAGCGTGCGGAGCTTGTTCGTCAGCTTTGGAGTCCATTCATAAATGTCATTCAGATTCACGCTCTGGAGGGTCATTTGGTAAATACTGGTTGTGAACTGCCCATTGATGGTGATGGGGGGCGGATTCTGAAGAAACGTCATCATGCCGGGCACCCCGGCCACCTTAGGCCGCAACGCCTCGATGGTTTCGTCCACCGACAATTGGCGTTGATTGCGTGGTTTCATCGTCGCGAAAACGTATCCCACGTTGCTCTCCAGAGAAAACGCCGCTGTACCGGCGACGTTGGGATCCGCCTGGACCACTTCCGCGACAGCTTTCTGCCGCTGCGCCATGGATTCATATGAAATGTCCTGGCCGGCCATGCTGACGCCAAAGACAAACCCGCTATCCTGACTTGGGATGAATCCGGTTGGCATCGTCCGGAAGACATAAATCGTGCCGGCAAGCATGGCCAGAGCCACAGCCATAGTTGCAAAGCTGTGCCGGAGTACCTTCCGAAGCGTGTAGTCGTAAAGCTGTCGAACCGCTTCGAAACCCTTTTCAAGCGCCACATACAGAAGTCCGTGCCTACGGTTCTGGGACGGCAAATAGCGGCTGCCGAGCATCGGCGTGAAGGTGAGGGAAACAAAACCGGAGATCAGGATGGCAACGATGATCGTGACTGAAAATTGGTGCAACAAGCGTCCGACCATTCCGCCGAGAAACAGCACCGGGATAAATACGGCCACCAGCGAGAGAGTCATCGATACAATCGTGAATCCGATTTCCTTTGAGGCGAGCATCGCCGCCTCGTAGCGGCCCTTGCCCATTTCCATGTAGCGAACGATGTTCTCGAGCATGACGATGGCGTCATCGACAACAAATCCGACCGACAGGGTCAATGCCATCAGCGAAAGTATGTTGAGACTGTAACGAAGCAGATACATGGTGGCGAAGGTTCCCACGATCGACAGCACGACGGCGGAGCCCGGAATCAGCGTGGCCGAAAGGTTCCGCAAGAAGAGGAAAATGACCATAACGACAAGCGCAATCGTCAGCATCAGCGTGAATTCAACGTCGTGAATCGAGCCCCGTACCGATTCGGAAGCATCGTACAGGCTAAGCAATTCGACCGATGGCGGAAGCGCCGCTTGCAGTTCCGGGAGAATTTTTCGGATGTCGTCGACGATCTGGACGGTGTTCGTTCCAGGCTGCCGCGAGACGGCCAGAAAGAGTCCGCGCCTTCCATTGTTCCAGGCGATTGTTTTGTTGTCCTCGACGCTGTCGATGACGTTGGCAAGTTCCTCGAGCCGCAGTGGAACACCATTGCGCCACTGGACGATCAGAGGCCGATATGCGGAGGCCTGTGTAAGCTGTCCGGTCGACTGCACCGTGAAGGACTGCTTGGCGCCCCTCAGGCGGCCTGTCGGCAGATTCACATTGCTTTGCTGGACGGCACGCTGGACTTCGTCGATTCCCACCTGATGCGCCGCGAGCCGGTCCGGATCGACCTGGATGCGCACCGCATATTTCTGAGCGCCAAAGATCTGCACGCGCGACACTCCGCTGACCGAGGAGATGCGCTGCGCCAGCATGGTCTCGGCGTACTCGTTGACCGTGTATAACGGGAGCGTATTCGAAGTGAGGGCCAGATAGAGGATCGGCTGTTCGGATGGATTCTGCTTGGCGTATGAGGGCGGCCGGGGCATCGGCGGCAGAATGGCTTGCGCGATGGCGGCCTGCACGTCCTGCGCGGCAGCATCGATATCGCGGTCCAGCGCGAACTGCATCGTGATGGTCGTCACGCCTTGAACGTTGGAGGAACTCATGGAGCGCAAGCCGGCGATGGTGGAGAACGCGCGTTCGAGCGGCGTCGCAATCGATGATGCCATCGTCTCGGGATTGGCGCCGGGTTGTGCGGCGGTGACCTGAATCGTGGGATAGTCGACGCTCGGCAGCGCGGAGATCGGTAAGGCCCGGAATCCAACGATTCCAAAAAGCAGAATCGCGAACGTGACGAGCGTCGTCATGATCGGGCGCTCGATAAAGATGCGTGAGAAGTGCATGATTACTTGGCTGAGCCGGCCGCAGGAGAGGAGCCGGCGATCTTGGCGCCTGGAAAAAGACGCGACTGGCCGTCGGTAACAATCGTCTCACCAGCCACCACACCTTTTTCCACAATCACTTTGCTCGCTACGGTCTGGCCGACGACGACCGGTCTGGGCTCGACGGTATGATCCGTTTTCACGACATAAACGAATGATCCGCTCTGCCCCACCTGAACGGCTTCGGCTGGAATGAGTGTAGCTTTCTGCGTGTCCAGCGTCACGACGGCATTTACAAACTGACCCGGCCACAAACGGCCATCTTTGTTGTCGAATACCGCTTTCAACCGAATCGTTCCCGTATTTGGATCCACCGTGTTGTCGATGACCACGAGTGTGCCGCGTACCGCCTGGTTGGAATCTTTCTCGGGTGACGCCTCGACGGTCAATTTGTGCCGCGAGTGCTGTCGAGAAAGCTCGCGAAGATAGCGCTCCGGAATGCCGAACGTCACGAAGATCGGAACAATTTGATTGATGACAACCAGCGGGTTGTCGCCATTGGCTTTCACGAGATTGCCGGGATGGACCAAGAGATTCCCGGCTCTTCCGGAAATCGGCGCTCGGATTTCGCAGTAGGCGAGATTCAGTCTGGCCTGCTCTACGGCCGCGCGATCGCTCTCCAGCGCCGCGCGGATGCTTTCGATTGCCGCTTCGTCGCCGCGGGCCGCATGTTCGGCAACTTCGGCTGCCGTGCGGACCTGATCCTCCTGCTGTCTTGTGGAAATGCCTTCCTTCGATAATTGCTCAAACCGCACGGATTCCGCCTGCGCGTTTTTCAATTGAGCACGGCTGCGCGCAAGATTGGCTTCAGCCACACGCAACTGAGCTTCATCCTTCGCCACCGCGGCTTCGGCCTGGCGCAATGCTTCCCGAAACGGCCGAGGATCGATCTCGAAAAGAAGATCTCCTGAACTAACGTTCGATCCCTCGGTGAATTTCACAGCCAGCAGTGGTCCTGCAACTTGAGCTTTAACTTCAACCGTTGAATACGATTCGACATTGCCGACGGAATGTATCTCGATTGGAACGGATTCTTCCGTTGCTTCTCCAGTACTGACGGGGACCGGCGGGAATGCCGGACCACTGGACTGCGCCTTTTGTGATGAGCCGCAGCCCGCGAACAGGAAAAAGATAAGCACAACCGTCGCCGCTCGCATGTACGTGTATTTGGAAGATTAACACGAACGATTCGGGCTCTGCTCAAAGCCGGCGCCGGCGAACTGCCGTGACGCAGACGTAAGGCCGGCGGAGCATCTTGTCACTCAATCCCGTTGTGAACTTTTTCCATTGCTTCAGCCATTGCTCGTGACGATTCCGTTCCTTGCGCCAACAGTGCCCCAATTACACTTTCCCGATCCTGTGCCGGCCGATTTTGACTGAGTTTCCACTTTCCAACTAAGCGCCTGATGGTCAATTTGAGGCCCACGATGCCATTAAGCTGTTTGTCGATGTACTGCCGAGGTGCGTCGGAAATATTCCAGGGCTCCGCCCGGCCCCGCTCATGCGTCCTCGTCAGCTTCTCTACAAAGGCGCGAAGCCACACCGGATCTTCGATCGGCTCCAGGTGCCCATGCGCGTGAACGACGGCGTAGTTCCACGTCGGCACCACCATTCCCGTCTCCTTTTTTGTGCGATACCACGACGGCGAAATGTATGCCTGTGGTCCTTGAAAAATCACCAGAACGTGGTTGCGCGAAAGCTCACGCCAGACCGGATTCGCACGGGCCACATGCGCATAAAGAGTGCCGAATGGCTCCGGTTCCCGCTGCACTTCAAACGGAATGTGATTGGCCTGCAATCCGTCGTCATTCAACGTGACTAATGTTCCCAACGGATATGTGCGTATCAATTCGTGCAACACTTCGACTCGGTTTTCCTCAAATGTGTTTGGCAAGTACATCGACGCTCCTGAACTGTATTTAGCATAATCCTGAGGCAGTAGGAACCACGCGGCATTCGGCAGAATCTGGGGGACAATGATCGCAGCGTGTCGATCAGCGGAGGGCCGCTAGCAGTCGCTTGTTACAATTGGTCAAGTCCAATGAATCCGGAACTCCGGCGTTACATCCGTGAAACGACTTTGAATCGGGCAGCAATCCGGCATATCCAGACGATGTTGCCGGATAATACCGAGCTCGACGCCTGGTTCGAGCAGACGGCGGCGGATTACGCCGGTGACGAATTTCTTTGCCTGGTCATTGCGGCGTTGGACGCCGGGCGCGAAGTTCACGCGCGCCACCTCGCGAAAGGCGCAGCAGCGCTCGCGGCAGGCGATATGTTGCCGGAGATCGCGATGAAAATGACAGGCGACATACCCGGATATCTGATGCAGGCAGTCCGCGGCGCGTTCATGAACCAGCGCGGGAAGGCGGTGGCGCTCGGCATTGCAGCGGTTATGCATCAAGATCGCGGCGAAGACATTCCCCAGGCCGTCTCTTCAATAACGCGGGCTCTCGCGCACTCTGAAAATGTAGAAGCTGAGGCGCTGCCGGCGCTCCACGGCCTGGTCATGTATCTCGGAGACGACGAACTGAACCGGTCTCTGCGGCAGCGGTATTTCTCTAAACTCACGGAAGCCGCCTGGCGGAGGCAATGCGATGCCGCGCGAACGTTCCCCGACGCCCTTCGACAGCAAGGCGCGATGCCGGTGATGGAGCTTATTGGTGAAAAAGCCGAGAGGTATGTGGCGATGGGTAATGCGCCCATGCGCCGTTCCGTTCCCCGCATCGGACGCAACGATCCCTGCCATTGCGGGAGCGGTAAGAAGTACAAGCACTGCTGCTTTGAAGCCGATCGCGTGCGGCTCCGCCAGTCGTCGGACATTGAAGGCGTTACACGGCAGGAACGTCAGGAATCGCCGGAAGAATATTTGACCGAAGACCGGCTGAAGACGATGATGATCACGGATGTGCTTGCACTGGATCCGGATCGAATTCCCTGTGATGTGCTGGATACCTATTTCGAGAGATTGTGTTACTGGAAAGAGTTCGACCGCGCGGCCGAAGCTGTGGAGAAGATGGGCTTTTGGCTGGTGGGACCGGAGACCTGGGAGAACCTGGCATTCCGTCTGGCGTTCTACGGCCGCAGCAACGCGTTCCAACGAGTGCTGGAGGTGCGCAGAAAGGCCGGCGTCGCCGACACAACTTTGGACATGACATATCAGCTCGCGCTGATCCAGGACGATCCTGTGAAGAGCTGGGACTGGCTCGACGATGAAGCGCTTTCGGTCATCCGGTCCGGTGATCCTGACGATCTCCGGCAACTCGCATTCGCCCTGTTGCTGACGAAGCATCAGCCCGTCGGGATTCTGTTAGCACGCGGCGTTATTCCTCTGGTGTCATCTCCAGATGCGTCTTCGTCCCTCATTGATTGGGTACTGGAAGCACGCCGGCAGTTGACTCTCGATCCGGATGATCCGATCAACGATATCGCCGATATGGTCTCGACCGCCAAACACGAGGCTTCCGAAATCGATGCTGCCCTTCGCGAAACACGCGAACTGCTCGAATTGAAAGCGCGCGAAGCCCGACAGGCCAAGGAATCCCGTGACCAGGCGTTGCGTGAAGTCAATCGACGCGAGGAGGAGATGGCGCGAAAACACGAGGCCGAAGCGGCTACGACGACGCCCGAAGAAGTTGCGGCCCTCAAAGAATTGCGGCGAAAAGCCGAAAAATATGAACAAGAAATCCGGGAGCGGAACACCGAACGAAGCAGTTTGCGCCGTCAACTGCGCAAGAAGGAACTCGAACTGGACGCCATGCGCAGCCGTGAGGAAACCAAACCCGGCCAGACCGAAGCCGATTCGCAGGAGGCGCCGGAAGACGAACTTCTCCTGCCGGACGAAGCGGAAAGTACAAAGATCCATCAGCCGCTCCGCGTCATCGATTTTCCCAACAACTTCGAGCAGCGGCTGAAAGCGGTCCCCCAAAGCGTCGCGCGCGGCGCGTTAAATATACTGGCGCGAATGGCCGGAGGAGAGGATGGAGCCTTTAGCGGCGCCGTCCGTCTCAGAGCCTGCCCGTCGGTGAGACGTCATCGCATCACCGGCTACCGGTTACTGTTTCGTTTGCTGCCGGATCGGATTCAAGTGCTCGACCTCATCCCGCGCGGCGAGCTTGAGCGGAAAATAAAAGTTCTCGCCGGTCAATACGACTAAGACAGTATCTCCCTTTTTGCGGCCATCATTCTGAATCGGGCAGGATTTAACGACAACTGCCCGACGGTCTGTGCATTTTACTTTCTTTATCCGTCAATCCGGCTTTTTACGTGCACTTCGCCGATGTTCTGTGCAATTAGGGATTTTTGCGGCTCATTTCGCGTTTATGTGTGGATTCTGCGATTTTCCCGTACCCGTTAGGATTTGCACGGAAAAAGACGAGTCCTTCAGGAACATTTGGGATTTTAAGTACAAGAGTCGGCGTTTAGACGGGAGATTATGGTTCTGTCCGTAAGAACGGCGCTTGCCACCGATATTCGAAGTTTTGGACGCAAAGATTGCGAATCGAGTGGATCATTGTGGTTTTGTAGACAAAATTTGGGAAAGATCTGACGAATCCGGCGTTTGTCCACAAAAATCGTGTGAGAAGCGCAGATTCGGCGGTTCTCATGATCAATCGCGAAACCTAGCGTGTCATCTCCACAAATAAGCGTTTCATTTCCATTCTGCCGATAAATATCGCGGATGGACGTAACATTTCGGCGGTACCCGATAAATTTTCAAATGACAGATTCCATTGTAGGGGCCCCCGTGTTCGGATCTTTTTTACGCGACCTGTAACAAATGGGGGGTCTGCGGCATCTTACCAGTGAGGAGAGATGAAAAAAGCAGCCGCGACCCAACAAAGCAGCATGAACCAGCAGAAGTTCGAGGAGCTTTTCTCCAAATACCGGGAGGTAGTCTATCGGACGGCTTACAGTGTGACCGGCAACAAGCAGGATGCGTTGGATATTCAGCAGGATATCTTTCTGCCGTTGGTCGACCAGGGAAATGCGCTGGATTCCATCTCCAATCCTGAAAGTTATCTCTGCCGGATGGCGCTGAATGAGGCGCGGCAGAAGTTTCGGACAGAAGCGGCGGAACCATTCGGATGACGAGGTGGAACTGGTCAAAGATCCGGCCAGCGATCGTAGCGCGGGCGAGAAGGACATGCAGGAAAGATTGCTTGGAGCGCTGTCACAACTCGATCCGGCGTACCACGAAATGCTGATTTTATGGTCCGTTCACGGCTACACCGATGCGCAGATTGCGGAAATGTCAGGCAAAACACGGGGAGCGGTCGCCGTGACCATGCATCGTGCTCGACAGCGGCTGAAAGAACTATTGGGCGGTGGATCCAAAGACGGAGCAAAACAATGAAACGCGACGACATGGACATTGACGAGATCTTGAAACACTACCTGCCGCGCGCATCTCAGGAAGAGGTGGACGAAGCAAGCGAAATCGTGCTGAGCAGAATCCGGTCGATGCGATTCCAACCCGCGAATGCGTTACTCAAGGCGGTTAAAAAGCCGCCAAAAGCCGAATGGCTCAACGACATCCATCTGGCTGTACTGATAGCGGTCGAACAACTTCAGGGTCAAGGGCGGCCGGCAACCATTACTCAGAGGGTTGAGGAATTACTGGAGGTATCTAAAGCGCCCGGCAGCGCCGTTCTTGCGTTACTGCGCATGATGGAGCGCTCAGGCCTGGTTTCTTCCTCACCGATCAATCCTCAGGAACCGGATATTGTGGACAAACGATATTTCAAAATTACCCCATCCGGACGAAAAACGATTGCCAAGGCATTGGCGGTCCGGAGAGGCCGCGTCACGAACCCGCTGAAAGGTCTCGCATAGTGTGTGCTCCTAAGGATTCGGGAGAAAGTCTCACCGGCCCGCCTTCTTCCGATGTTGTGTCGTGAAGGGCTGGAATTTGAACACTGAAAGTTGAAAACGTATGACAACCAAAGTAAAGAAGCTCAAAGCGTTGCTGGGTTTCCACGGAACATCGGATGCCGATCTGCTCAAACAGCTCCACTCTGTACATGAGGGCATGAACGGTAATCCGAAGTTCCCTGCTCCACCGGTCGATATGACCATCTTCAAGTCGGGTATCGACCTGTTCAACACCCTGGTTACGGACGCGGAGGATGGCGGCAGGAAAGCCAAATCCGCGAAAAACAAGCAGCGTGAGGTGATGATTAAGCAGGTCACGCTCCTCGGCCACTATGTCGAGGCAGCGTGTGACGACGATCTCGCGACTTTCAATACCAGCGGTTTCGTCGCAGCTCCGACCTCGCGTACGCCTCCGGAACCATTGCCTCCTGCGTCCATTGAATGGATCGACCGTGGCCCGGCCGCCGGACAAGTCGTGGTCAAGGTCAAAGGTCTTCCAAAAGCCATTAGCTACGACTTGCATTACGGGGTTGTGGCGAATGCCGGTACGCCGCCCGCTGCATGGACGACTCTCACGCTCCCTGGTTCAAAAAAGGTGACAATCTCCAATCTCACGCCAGGCGCCACCTATGCATTTGAAGTCCGTGCGATGGGCCGTTTGGGTTACACCAATTGGAGTGACCCGATGACGTTCATCTGCGGTTAGCTTAGCCGGCGGGGAGGGGATACTTCTCCCCTCCTCAGCAGGGCTTTGCACAAAAAATACATCGTGGGCGCTCATACCTTGAGGCTGCGCGCTATCGCGCTTGCGCTTCGCGGAGCGCCCCCAGGAAGTTTCTTAGGAGTTGCGACCCCCAAGCTGTAGGGGCGGTCTATTCAGCTTATTGAAATGGCCGTCCCTCCTGCTTGGCGACATCGATGGCGTGTTGTTTGACCCGTTCGGCGTGTTGAAGCAGAAACCTTTTCAGTTTGTGCGCCCGAAAACGCCCCTGCACCTGCACCCCGAAAGATACTATCCTCACGCCCGGATTCGGGTATTCCATCACTTCAGTCCCGAAATTCCCGGATCGGCCAGGGAGGGAAAACCGCGTTCATTTTTCCTATGCTTCGCAAGAGACTTGAGGTCGGGACTTCGCCGGTGAAGATTCTAAGCGCCTTGTTCCGAGATATAGGGCCGTTGAAAAAGACACGACTCACAATTGCATTCTTCTGCGAAGCCAAATTGGCCAAATGAACCTGGCAAGCGAAGATTTCCGTTTGTGGATTACAAGCAAGCGACAAGCGCCCTTTGTGGGTCATATTTTGCAGTTTCAGGGGAGGGCGGACCTTTTCTGTCCCGGATGACGCCTATACGTAGAGTCAGGCCCTTTGCTTGCATCTGAGTAAAGGAGGATTTGTGTCAAAACGATCAACCTCGGTCCCGAATCGATCGATCCAGGGATCATATATGAAGTCAACATCTTCCCCGTTGCCCATTGCGGACAACACACCCGAAGCTTTGGCGGCGCTTCAAGCAGCCAACGTTCGATACCGGCAGGAACCATGGCCTGCGCCCTTCGATACAACTACTCACACGTTGCATCTCGGCGATGCAAGAGACCTCTCTTGGATTCCGGATCAATCAGTTCATCTAGTCGTGACTTCCCCCCCGTATTGGACGCTCAAGGAATACAACCACACGGCAGGACAAATGGGACACATCGAGGATTACGAGCATTTCCTGGATGAACTCGACAAAGTTTGGGCTGAATGCCGTCGCGTGCTCGTACACGGTGGCCGAATCTGTTGCGTAGTTGGAGATGTGTGCATTCCGCGTAAAAAGGCTGGGCGTCATCTCATTATGCCGCTTCACGCCGATATTCAGGTTCGCGCTCGGTCTCTCGATTTGGACTGTCTCACGCCAATTCTTTGGCACAAGATCGCTAATGGTGTAACGGAGTCGGAAGGCAACGGCGCGGGATTCTACGGGAAACCGTATCAGCCTGGTGCCGTAGTTAAGAACGATCTCGAATACATTCTTTTTCTGCGCAAAGGTAGCGGTTATCGCTCTGTCAGTCCCATTCAGAAAGCGCTGTCGATGCTCACGAAAGCAGAAATGCAATCGTGGTTTCTCTCGTTTTGGACGGATATCAAAGGCGCATCGACGCGTTCCGGACACCCTGCTCCGTTCCCGGTCGAACTCGCTGAACGCTTGATCCAAATGTTCTCATTCGCCGGCGATACCGTACTCGATCCTTTCATCGGTACAGGGTCGACGGGGGTTGCAGCCGTGAACTGCGGAAGAAACTCAATCGGCAACGAAATCGATCCTGATTATCTTCGGATGTCGAAGAGTCGCCTCGCGGCAGCGATGGCAAAGCTGAAGCTCGTCGGCCCCGTGAATCCGAGGCTGGCATCCTCAGAGGACACACCAGAATTTAATGAGCCGGAGTTCGCCGAAATATCGTCTACTTGAAAGATTTCGAAACGTTTTTGAAGGAACTCGGTACAAGCACCGAGACTCGTCGATCGGCGACTCTATCGCAATTGAATTGTATGAGGATCTTCACAATCTCCATAAGTCCCAGAAACTCATTTCCCGCATCGAGAATCACGAACGAGTAATAAACGTTCAAAACGTGCGGCAAGGCGTGAAGGCCCGTCGCGGTGACGGAACGTTTGGTGAACTCATTCCCGGAGAGGACGCACTTGCTCTGCCTGGTTTCAAGGTGGCACGTGGTCGAATAGCGACTGTTGAAATTGGGGTTGAGGTCAAGATTCTTGCCAAGGCGATGATCAAACAGATCGACCGAGTCATGACCGATCTCGGGAATCAGATCCAGCATTTCAAGCGCAAGGGCGGCAGTCCAATATGTGTCGCTGTCGTCGGTATCAATTGGTCTCCGAGTTACACCAGCTTTGAGGGAGACCGCTCGTGGCCGACAGACGGAAAGAAATACGCTCATCCGATTCAAGAGGCTGCACAAGCGGAGTCAAGACTTCGAGAGGAAATTGCGGGCAAATTCGACGAGTTTCTTGTTTTGCGTTTCCGCGCGACAAATTCCGGTGCGTTTCCGTTCGAGTGGATTGATTATCGCGAAACTTTCAGAGATTACGGCGCGATCTTGACACGGATTAGTCGCGAATATGAAAAACGGTTTTAAACTTGCCTTGCTTCCAGCGGACTCATGTTGAGTGGGTCGGGCCCATCAACATGAGGCGAAGACCAAACATGGCCTCGGCCCCTCGACACTTCGTTTTGAGTGGTGACAGTATCAAACTGAAGTGTCCATTACTTTTCGATTTGATCCTTACCAGTCCGCCTTTTTTTCATCCCGCAAAAACAAATCCAAAGCACGGCTATACGCCTCCGACTCGTCGCGCTTGTTTTGACTATTCTCAGACAGTAGGGCGGGCAGTCACGTTGGCGCCTGGGTAAATTACCAGACCTCCAAAGCGAAGTGGCGATAGGTCCGCAGCAGTTCGTAGTGTGCTCGATTCGACGTTATGACCCGGGCGCCATGCGATCGGGCTGTTAGTGCTATGAGGGCGTCGAAGTGGAGGTCGCGGAGCTTGTCGGGAGTAAAGCCATGCGTCTTGTATATCTTTCCCAGGATCTGGCCGGATTCCTGCCAATTGCGCTCGGTAGGGGCCAGAATCGGGTGATTCCTGGCCAGAGCCCGGAGGAATCTTTGTTCCCCAGCTTTCGTCGCGCCCCGCCATAATTCCGCGAGCACGACAGCCGATGTTCGAATGATGCCGGTTAGTGACCGAATCCACTCCTCATGACACGCCGTGCGCAAATGATCGATGAAGATAGACGTATCAATGATGACGAGGTTTCCCATCATGACCCTCAAACGAGAGCTTCCCAGCGTCTCGTTTCATCATCTTCTTGAACCGCATCAGCGCCACCACTTCCTTCAGCGCAATATGCACGGCCTCGGTCCGCGACTTTACGCCAAGGATTTTCGCAGCTTCGTCTGCCAAATCAATGTCCAGCCTAATTGATGTCATCGTTACGGCCATTTGCCCTCCATGTTTCTGTATATATAATTTAGCGCATCGTATATACGGCATCAATCGCCGGACATAGGAGAAATGAGCGCGGTTTTCTCTTCCTGGCCGACGCGGGTTTCGCTTCCCGGCCGATTCAGGAATTTGGGGAAGAGCGTGATGGAAGACCCGGTTCGGCGTGCACGGGCGTTCTGCTGCGCCGTACCGAAATCAGGGACAGACGACGTTTTTCCGCGATGAGGCCTCGCGGCACCAGAAACGTGGTCTGTCCCTGTTTAGCCTTTGAGGACCAGAAGGCCCTTCAGATAGTCGGCCTCCGGGAATTCGAGCGCCACCGGATGGTCCGCAGCGGCGCTGTAGCGCTCGACGATCTTCGCGCGCACGCCGGCGTCGAGCGCGGCGCCGGCGACGATCGACTGGAAGAGCGCCGCGTCCACGCCGCCCGAGCAGGAAAAGGTCGCTAACAGCCCGCCAGGGCGCAGCAGCTTGAGCGCGAGCAGGTTGATGTCCTTGTACGCGCGCGCCGCGTTCTTCGCCTGCGCGGCGGTCGGCGCGAACTTTGGCGGGTCGAGCACCACGAGGTCGAACTGCGCGGCGCGATCGCGCAGCGCGCGCAGATGGGTAAAGGCGTCCGCGTGCACGAACTCGACCCGGGAGGCATCGAGGGCGTTGGCCGCCAGGTTCTCGCGCGCCACTTCGAGCGACGGCGCCGAGCTCTCGACCGCGACGATGCGCGTCGCCCCGCCGGCGAGCGCGTTGATGGCGAAGCCGCCGGTGTAGCAGAAGCCGTCGAGCCCTTCGCGGCCACCGGCAAGCGCGCGCACCTGCTGGCGGTTCTCGCGCTGGTCGAGGAAGAAGCCGGTCTTCTGCCCCTGCTCGACGTCGACCTTGAAGTTGAGACCGTACTCGATGATCGGGCAGCGCGAGGCGGCGCGGTTGCCGCGCACGAAGCCGGCGCGCGCCTCGAGGCCTTCGAGCTTGCGCGTCTCGGAATCCGAGCGCTCGTAGATCGCCGAGCAGCCGGTGAGCTCAACGAGCGCATCGAGGATCGGCTCGCGCCAGCGTTCCACCCCGGCGGCGAGGAACTGCACGACCAGCGCGTGGGCGTAGCGGTCGACCACCAGGCCCGGCAGGCCGTCGGACTCGGCATGCACGAGGCGCAGTGCATTGCCGTGCTTCGCGGCGGGCAGCGCTTCGCGCAGCGCCAGCGCCTGCATGAGGCGCTGGCGGAAAAAGGCGGCGTCGACCTCCTCGGCCGGCTCGAAGGTCCAGACGCGCGCCCGGATCTGCGAGTCGGGACTGTAGGCGGCGCGGGCGAGCGTCTTGCCGTGCGCGTCGCGCACCTCGACGGTATCGCCGCGCTGCGGCTTGCCGCTCACGCGCTCCACCGCGCCGGAAAAGATCCACGGATGGCGGCGCTTGAGCGACTTCTCGCGCCCGGTCTTCAGCAGCAACTGCATCATTTCTTGCGGGCGCGCGGAAAAATCGGCTCTTGAATCCTCCGGGCCCCGGCGGCCCGATCACCCCAAAGTTTACATAACATGTTACAGCCCAACCCACGTATGGATCATCGACCTAGATAAAAAAGGAAAGCGTTTACGGCGCGGTTGGTCTAAATCCTCCGCGCGCCGGGCCACAGCCGCTCAGAAGTTGACTTATCGGTTCGGCAGAGTCTCGAACGATTTTCCCTTGCGTGTGCGAAATGTTACAAAACCGCGACGGTCCAATGTGACGATCCTGTTCGTGCCAATCTCGTCGCCAAGCAGAATGAGAGTGGCATCCGCAAAGTCCATAGGCGTATCGAAGTACTTCTCCATAAGCGAGACGGCTGAAAGAAGTTGTTGTACTTGGGTGCATTCGAAGATATGCAATCCTACAGCCTGAACAAACTCCGCAAGGCGTCTTGGACCATTACGATCGTCCTTCAAAAGATGCATTGACTCGGTTATCACGGCGCTCGTTGTGCAGAGTGTGCCGGTGAAATCATCGAGGACTGCGGCAACCTTTTTGTGTTCCTTGTCCGCATTGTCGAGATACGCAACAAGCGGTCCGGTATCGATCAGTAGAGGTTTCAGCGCCAATTTCGCTTCCTAAGATGTCTACCCCACGCATCCTTTGGTTTCGGCAATCGCACACTGCCCTTCAGGTGGCCGGCTCTTTCCGAGATTGGTACTTCCGAGAGTGCTTGTGCGAGAAGATCACGGACCAAGGCGGATCGTGTCTTACCAACAGTTTTAGCCCGCCGCGTCAGAGCTTCATCCTGTTCCCGATCTAAACGAATCGTGATTGTCTTCTCCATCGTCGGTCACTGTAACACACTTCGTAAGGCATTATGTATTCGGCCGACCAGCGGTGTGGCGAGGAATACAGTCGGTTTTCCTGGTTTCCAGCCCGTCGCTTCAAGTCCGAGTCAGACCAACAGAAGACGCATCGGTTGCAGCGTTCGAGTAAAGGGATTGAAGACCAGACCCAGCATCTCCAATGTCACCACGCCGAGCAGGGCTTCGTCGCCGGGTTCTCCCAAGATCACGGGGCTATGGCCCTCGCCGACATCCAGGGCGATATGGCATTCCGAAACCTGCCGTTCCATCTTGCTGCCGTCGGCGAGAGAAAAAGTAGCGGTTCGCTTGGGGAGCAGGCCGATCGCCTGCCACACATCCACTGGCAGGAGTGTATAGGTTGCGCCGCTGTCGACAAGAAAGTCCAAGGTGCGCTGACCCTTTGGGCCAGTCACAATTCCTGAAATGTACGTGATTCCCATGGGTGATCCAATTTTAACAGTTGCGGGGCACAAGGGCGAGGCAGGAGCCACTCTAACCATGGGACGCTGCGACTTCAAGGTGGAGAATCACACGTCTGCAGCCAACCAAGCGGCTCCGTTTTTCAACGGTTCCCTCCGCGTGTTAACCAGCAAGTATTTCACGGAAAAAAAACGGCCCTCTCGCGAGGGCCGGACCGAACTGAGGAGTGACGACAAACTGAACTAGTCCATCCAGGCAGAACCGTTCCAGTACCACTTTTTCAATCGGCCTGCCGGAGAAATCGATAGGGCAGCCCACCCCGTCTTTCGGGCGGGACGCGTATCGACAAGACTTCCAGCAACGAAAATCCCTTTCGCTGATTCCGAGCCGCGTTGTGTTTATCCCCTGCCATACTTTTTCCCAAATTCGTATCGGCAAGATTCCTCTTTGGGATTAACAGAAAATGCAGACGTGCCTGTGAGGTGGGCTATGGCTAGGTATTTGTAGCAGTTAGGCAAACGGCAATGCGTTCGAGATTTTCCCTCTATTGTCGTAAGAAACCGATCAGCTCCCGGTGCACGATATCCGGCTGTTCCCATTGCGGCAGGTGGCCCGAACCCTCTACCGGCACGAGCCGTCCGTTTGGCAGGCTTTCCATCAAAAATTCGCTCTCGTCGAAGGGCACGGTCTTATCTTGTTTTCCCCAGATGACCAGCACCGGCCGCGGGTGTTCGCCGACGCGCCTGAGTTGATCGCTCTGGTCTACTTCGGCATTGCTTCTGATTTCCAGAAGGCGTGACCTGCGAAACCCTTTGAACTGCATTTGTTCCTGATAGCGTTTCGGCCAGTCTGGAAATCGCTCGGGATGGAGAAAATCCGACATCTGATCGTCTGCCCAAAACCTCTCGTCGAGAAGAACGGTCAGATAGCCCCAGACCGGCGGCACATGTTCCAGCAAAGATAATGGATAGGGCCTGCGAATCGAAGGATCGAAATAAATCAATGACCGAACGCGATTGGGATATTTGTCTGCAAAGCTCGTGATAAAAGAACCTCCAAACGAGATTCCGGTGAGATCGACGGGTCCGGTAAGACCCAGGGATTTCAGAAGCTCGTCGAGTTGCCGCACATACATGTCATCGTTGAAAGGAATCGAGGGACGGTCCGAGTATCCGCGCCCGTAATAGTCGTAACGGAGCACGCGGAATCCTGCGCTCGTCAGTGCATTGAAAGTCGGATCCCAAATGTAGTACGGAACGCTGAACCCGGCCGCCAGCACGACAACGCGTCCGTCCCCGCTCGCCGGCCCGCCAAGTTCGTAATGGGTGTAGCCGTCGCTGAGCAACGCAAATGCTCCCGGGGTGGCAGCCCGGGCGGCGGGATCGAGGTTTCGTTTTTCCGGATCTGCTAGGACATATAGGGCCCAGAAAAGCACGATCAGAGCAGCGATCGCCGCGGTTAACCAGATTGGCCGGCGGTTCGACTTCATGTAGAATGCTCACAACCCAGCAAAGGAGAATTTGCACCATGCCGAGCTCCAAAAAAGGTTCTCTTAATCGCCGCCGATTCCTGAAAGGCGCTGCAGCCGGAGCCGCCGCACTGGTCGGGCCTGCTGTTGGTCCGGGTGTCCCGCTGGCGGAGACTGCACCTCCCGCGCAAGCGGCGCAGGCACGGGCCGTAACGCCGCTGCCTGGTCCCGGCTTGGTCGCTGCAGAAACCAGTCCGCCTGCGCCCCGCGTGGATGTGTATACCACGGATCGGCCGGGCTCCGACTTCATGCTGGACGTTCTCAAG
>Ga0209056_10002053_pt1 | contig 21930 bp, 17 predicted proteins | sample GraSoiAngelo_114_FD_185876 | JGI IMG/M metagenome (GOLD analysis project Ga0209056, IMG submission 185876) | Grasslands soil microbial communities from the Angelo Coastal Reserve, California, USA - 14_0903_13_40cm (SPAdes) (version 2) | ecosystem: Environmental > Terrestrial > Soil > Grasslands...
CGTGTCGAGGGCATCTGGACGGCGCCCGAGTCGGCGGCGCTCGTCGCGGCGCTCGCCGAGCTCAAGGATCGCGGCGAGGCCGTCCGGGACGCCGAGATCATGCTGATCTTCACCGGCACCGGGATCAAGTACGAGCCGCCCCCGCTCCCGGCGCCCACCGATCTGTCGGGTACGGAGGAGGAGATCCTCGCCCGGGTGCGCCGGGTGGCCGGGGCTTAACAGCATCCGCCCTTCGGTGGTAGCATCTCCCCCACCGCATCGCCCGTCCCAGGAGGCAGGTCAATGGCGATCGAGATTGGGAAGATCCGGAACGTCGGCGTCGTCGGGCACGGCGGCGTCGGCAAGACGTCGCTCGTCGAGGCCATGCTGTTCGCCACCGGCGCCGTGACGCGCCTGGGCCGCGTGGACGACGGCTCGACCACCACCGACTTCGACCCCGACGAGATCAAGCGGAAGATCTCGATCAACACGTCGCTGGCGTACGGCGACTGGAAGGGTCACCGGATCAACCTGGTCGATACGCCCGGGTACGGCGATTTCATCGCCGACGCGCGCGCGGGGCTCAGGGTCGTGGAAGCGGCCGTCGTCGTGGTGGACGCGGTCGCGGGCGTCCAGGTCCAGACCGAGAAGGTCTGGAAATTCGCGTCAGAGTACAATCTCCCGCGCGTCGTCGTCGTCAACCGGCTCGACCGCGAGCGCTCCGACTTCTTCCGTACCTTCGAGTCCCTCGCCCGCCGGCTCAAGGGGCGTCTGGTCGCGCTCCATCTTCCCGTCGGCGAGGAGTCGAGCTTCAAGGGCTTCGTGGATCTGGTCAAGATGAAGGCGGTCACCGTCGTGGGCGGAAAACCGGTCGAGGGCGAGATCCCCGGCGACCTCGCGGACCGGACGAAGGAATACCGCGAGAAGCTCGTCGAAGCCGCCGCCGAGACCGACGACGAGCTCCTCAGCAAGTACCTCGATGAGGGCTCGCTGGGCGAGCCCGAGATGCTGAAGGCGCTCCGCGCCGGCATCGCCGAGGGCAAGCTCGTACCGGTGGTGTGCGCCGCCACGGCCAAGTCGATCGGCGTGCACGCGCTCCTCGACCTGATCGTCGATTCGCTCCCGTCGCCGGCCGACCGCGCCGAGATCGCCGGGACCGATCTCAAGACGAAGCAGGCGAGCACCCGCGCCGCCGACGCCAAGGCCCCGGTGACGGCGCTCGTCTTCAAGACCCTCAGCGATCCGCACATCGGAAGGCTCTCGCTGTTCCGCGTCACGAGCGGCACCGTCCGGGCCGACTCGACGCTCCTGAATCCGGGACGCGGCGCCCGGGAGCGCATGGGGCACGTCTCGTGGCTCCAGGGGAAGACCCAGAAGAACGTGGAGGCGCTCGGGCCGGGGGAGATCGGCGTCGCCCAGAAGCTGAAGGAGACGCTGACGGGCGACACGCTGTCCGACGAGGCGCACCCGTTCGAGCTGCCGCGGATCACGTTCCCCGAGCCCGCGATCTCGTTCGCGATCCAGCCGAAGACGCGCGGCGACGAGGACAAGATCTCGAACGCGCTGGCCCGCATCGCCGAAGAGGATCCCACGGTCCACTACCACTTCGATCCGGAGACGAAGCAGCTCCTCGTCTCCGGCGTCGGCAGCCTGCACGTCGAGATGGTCGTGGAGCGCATGAAGCGCAAATACAACGTGGATGTGAATCTCCTGCCGCCGCGCATCCCGTACAAGGAGACGGTCAAGGGGCGCGCCGAGGGGCAGGGCAAGTACAAGAAGCAGACCGGGGGCCGCGGCCAGTACGGCGACACCTGGCTGCGCGTCGAGCCGCTCCAGCGGGGCGGCGGCTTCGAGTTCGTGGACGACGTCTTCGGCGGCGCGGTCCCGCGCAACTTCATCCCCTCCGTCGAAAAAGGCGTCCGCGATTGCATGAAGAAGGGGATCATCGCCGGGTACCCGGTGGTGGACCTCAAGGTCACGCTCTACGACGGCTCCTATCACGACGTGGACTCATCCGACATGGCGTTCCAGATCGCGGCCTCGATGGGCCTCCAGAAGGTGTTCGTCGATGCCCATCCGATCCTGCTCGAGCCCATCATGAACGTCGAGGTCACGACCCCCGCGGACCACGCCGGCGACGTCATCGGCGACCTGAACTCGCGGCGCGGCCGCATCGTCGGCATGGAGCCGGCGGGTGAGACCGCCGCCGTGCGGGCCTCGGTCCCGATGGCCGAGATGCTCACCTACGAATCGAGCCTGCGCTCGATGACCGGCGGCCGCGGCGGCTACTCGATGGAGTTCTCCCACTACGAGGAGGTCCCGTCGTTCCTCGCCGACAAGGTCGTCAAGGAGGCGAAGGCGGAAAAGGAGAAGGCCGAGAAGCACTAGAGCGGGCGGGGCTCTCGGACGTAGAATAGGCGGCGATGATATTCCAGCAGATCCTCAACGAAGAGTCGGGCTGCCTCTCGTACCTGATCGGCTGTGGCGAGGCCGGGCGAGCGCTCGTCGTCGACCCCGGCCGTGACCGCGTTCCCGAGTACCTCCGCTTCGCCGCCAAGAAGGGCCTCACGATCAGCCACATCCTCGAAACCCACACCCACGCCGACCACATCTCCGGTAACCGCGACCTGGCCGAGGCCGTGCGGGCCCCCATCCTCGTTCATCGCGCGGCGGGTGTCGCGTTCGAGCACGAAGAGCTGACCGACGGCGACGAGATCCGGATCGGGACCGTGCGCTTCAAGGTCGCGCACACGCCCGGCCACACGCCCGATTCGATCTGCCTGCTGGTGACCGATCTGTCGCGCGGCGAAGCGCCGTGGTTCGTCCTGACCGGCGACACCCTCTTCGTCGGCTCGGTCGGGCGGCCCGACCTCGGCGGCGCGCAGGCGGCGGAGGACGCCTGGGCGAGCCTCCAGCGTGTGCTCCTGCCGCTCGAAGACAGCGTCGAAGTCTATCCGGCCCACGGCGCCGGCTCGGCGTGCGGACGCGCGATGTCGGCCAAATCGGGCTCGACGATCGGCTTCGAGCGGCGCTTCAATCCCGCCCTCCAGTTCCGAGACCGCGCGGCGTTCGTCGAGTTCCTCATGCGGGATCTCCCGCCGAAGCCGCCGTCGTTCGAGAAGATCGTGAACAAGAACAAGGGGCTGGTGTCCCTGGTCGCGGCCAAGCCGCGCCCGTACACCGCCCGCGAGGCGTGGGAGGCGGTGCAACGCGGCGAGATCGTCCTGGACCTGCGCGACCCGGGTACCTATGGCGAGATGCACATCCCCGGGGCGGTCAACGTGTGGATCGAGAGCCCGCAGTTCGCCGAGCGGGTGGCCGGGATGGTCCCGGCCGGCGCGCCCCTCCTCCTGCTGGCGCAGGGGCCGTCTGATCTCGACCGCGCGGTGCAGGCGCTGTCCCGCGTCGGGGTGGACGAGGTGGCCGGCTTCCTCCAGTGGGGCATGATCGAGTGGCGCAGCGAGGGCTTCGCGGTCGAGTCGGTTCCACAGATCACCGTGAACGAGCTCGCCGAGTGGCTCGAGGAGGGCCGCGAGATCACGGTGATCGATGTCCGCGAGCACTCCGAGTGGCTGGCCGGGCACATCGAGGGCGCGGTGCACTTGCCGATGCTGGAGGCGCCGGCGCGTCGGGCCGAGATTTCACCCGAGGGGCCGAAGGCCGTGCTCTGCGCCGGTGGTCTCCGCTCGAGCACGGCGATCAGCGCGCTCAAGCGCCACGGCCTCCAGGGCTGGTACAACGTCTCGGGCGGCATGACCGCGTGGATGCGGTCGGGCTATCCCGTGGTGCGTGCGTCGTCCGACCCCCCCGTCTCTCCGCGCACGTGATCGCGTGAGCGGGGCCGGCGCGTTCGCGCCGCAGTACACGGCGCTCTTCGCTCGTCCGTGGGTGGTGTGGGGCTCGGGCGTCCTCGTGGCCACCCTGAACGTTTTCCTCTTCGCCTTCGATCGTCCGTGGACGGCGTCGGACGGGCTTCGGAACTGGGGCGACTGGGCACTCACCGCCGTCGGCCTGGTGAGCCGTCCCGACCTCCTGCCGCCCTGGCTCTACTCGGGCTCCCTGCTGAACCTCGGCGTCATCGTCGGTGGAGCGATCGCGGCGCTCCTGTCGCGTGAATTCGCGATTCGTGTGCCGCCGCGCGCCGAGCTGACCAAGGGCGCGGCCGGCGGGCTCTTGATGGGCGTGGGAGCTGTGCTCGCCTTCGGCTGCAATATCGGTGGCTTCTTCTCGGCGACCAGTGCCTTGTCCCTGTCGGGGATCGGGATGATGCTCGGACTCGGCATGGGCGCATTCCTCGGCCTGCGGTACCTGATCTGGGAGGTGGCGCACCGGCCGGACTGGTCGCGGGGCGGCGGGCGCATCTATCTACAAACGAGCGCGCCGGCTGTGGGCCGTCAACCCTGGGCCGGCGCGCTTGTCCTCGGGTTGGTCCTGGCGACGCTGTTCCTCTACGCCCGCGCGGGCTACGGCACGCGGGGCATCTTCCTGCTCTTTGGCGCTGGCTTCGGTGTGATCTTCCAGCGATCGCGGTTCTGCCTCGTACGCGCCTTTCGCGAGCCGTTCATGACGGGGGACGCCGAGCACACACGGGCGGCGGCGCTGGCGCTCGTCGTGTCGACGCTGGGCTTCGCCATCCTGAAATTCACCGACCTCAAGGACAAGAGCGAGTGGGTCTTTCCCGCGGCGGGGCTCGGTTCGCTCGTCGGCGGTCTCGCGTTTGGAATCGGGATGACGCTCGCGGGCGGCTGCGGCGCGGGCTCGCTCTGGCGAGCCGGTGAGGGGCAGGTGAAGCTCTGGGTCGCCGTCGCGTGCTTTGCGTTGGGCGCATCGCTGGTGCGCCTCGTCGCGGTGCAGACGGGGCTGCTGCAGAAGCTCGGCGCGGCGGTCTTCCTGCCGGCGACGCTCGGCTGGAGCGGCGCGATCGTGTTGGTCGTCCTCATCGCGCTCGGGTGGGCTATGCTGGCGACCTGGAACGAGGCGACCGGCCGATTCAGCGCCGCCTAGGCGTGGGTCGAACGCAGTCAGCGGAGGGTCGGATGAAGGCATCGACGCGTAGAGAGTTCCTCCGGACCTCGGGAAGCGGGCTCGCCGTGCTCGCGGCGGGCTGTGCGCCCACGGTCTCCGATTTCGCCCAGAAGACCGGTCGCCGCGTCGTCGTGATCGGCGGCGGATGGGGCGGTGCGACCGCCGCCAAGTACGTGCGTCTGGCCGATCCCTCGATCGAAGTCGTCCTGCTCGAGCCGAACAAAGAATTCGTGTCGTGCCCGTTCAGTAACCTCGTGCTGAGCGGTGTGCGCTCGATCGAGAGCATCACCTTCGGCTACGGCCGTCTGCGCGACCACGGCGTCCGGGTCCTGCACCAGATGGCGACCGCCATCGAGCCCGAGGCCCGTCGGGTCAGGGTGGGCGACGGTTATCTCCCGTACGACCGGCTCATCGTGTCGCCGGGCGTCGAATTCCAGTGGGAGCAGGTCGAGGGCCTCGCCGCGGCCCAGGACCGCGTGCTCCATGCCTGGAAGGCCGGACCGCAGACCGTCGAGCTGGCCAAGCAGCTCCAGTCGATGGCCGACGGTGGGGTGTTCGTCCTGACGATTCCGCCGGCCGCCTATCGCTGCCCGCCCGGTCCGTACGAGCGGACGTGTCAGGTCGCCTGGTACCTCAAGAACAACAAGCCCAAGTCGAAGCTCATCGTGCTCGACGCCAACCCGAACCTCGTCTCGAAGGCGGCGCTGTTCCGTGCCGCCTGGGCGAGCTATCCGAACATCGAGTACCGCGCCTCGAACAAGGTCGTGAAAGTCGACCCGGGCGCGCGCGAGGTGACAACGGAGGTGGGCGACAAGGTGAAGTACGACGTGCTCAACCTGATTCCGCCGCAGCGCGCGGGGACCATCGCCGTCACAGCGGATCTGGTCGGCGCGGACAAGCGCTGGTGCGAGGTCAACCATCTCACCTACGAGTCGGTGAAGCACAAGAACATCCACGTGATCGGTGACTCGACGATCGGGTTGCCCGTGCCGAAGTCGGGTAACATCGCGAACGCGATGGGCAAGATCTGCGCGGTCGCGGTCGTCAGCCTGCTCAACGACAAGCCGGTGCCGCCGATGGCGCCCGGCAACACCTGCTACAGCTGGGTGAGCGACCGGGAGGCCATCGCGGTCGTCAATAGCTACAAGCTCGAGGGCGGCAAGGTCGTTCAGATCGAGCAGAAGCTCACCCCCGGCCAGTCGGAGATGTGGGCGCAGAACGCGGTCGGGTGGGCCAACGGCATCTGGCAGGACATGCTCGGCTAGGCCGGCGGGAAGGACAACGTGATGCCCCTCTTCATGAGCCTGCTCCTCGTGCTCGCCATAGCCAGCACCGCGGCGGCCGGACCGCTCGATGCCCCCGGGGCGCCGCAGGCGCTGGTCTGCAGCGCCTGCCATGGCTTCGCGGGCCAGAGCCAGTCGAACACCATGCCGATCATCGCGGGCATCGCTCCCGCATACTTCAAGAAGGCGATCCAGGACTATGCGGCCGGCAAACGGTCGTCGCCCGAGATGGAGCCGTACGCGAAGATGGTGCTCCAGTTCGGCGTGGACGACGTGGCCGCCTACTTCGCCGCTCAGGCGCGCACGCCATCGCCGATCAAGGTCGATCCGGCCGCAGCGGAGCGCGGCCGTGCCGCCGCCGTCCAGTGCACGCTCTGTCATGGCCCGTCGGGCAAGGGCGACCCGTCCAAAGGGGTCCCCGATCTCACGGGCCAGCCGCCGGGGTACCTGCGCAACCAGATGCTGCTGTTCAAGGCCGATCGGCGGAGCCCGGGCGACGAGCAGCTCAAGGCGGTGAAGGCGCTCATGCGCACGATCTCCGACGAGCAGATCGCCGACCTGGCGGCATACTGGTCGAGCGTCAGGTAGCGGCCCTGGTCGATCGAGGGCGCCCGCCGACGCGCCGGGACGCGTGACGGTCTCGCTGGTCGCGACGCTCGTCGGTGTCGGGTTCCTCGGATCCTTCTTCGCCGGGCTTCTCGGGATCGGCGGCGCCCTGGTGATGTTCCCGCTCCTGCTCTACGTGCCGCCGCTGCTCGGGGTCGGCCAGCTCGCGGTCAAGGACGTCGTCGGCGTGACGATGGCGCTGGTGTTCGTCGCCGCCGTGTCCGGCTTCCTCGCGCACCGGCGACAGCGCGCGATCAGCTCGCAACTCACCATGATCGGCGGCTTCGCCGGCATCGCCGGCTCGTTCGTAGGCGCCCTGGCGTCGAAGTGGGTCGACGACACGTGGCTGCTCGTCGTCTTCGCGATCCTGGCGACCGTCGGGGCGGTTCTGATCCTGCTACCGGGCGGCGAGGAGGACCCCGCGCCAGCCGACGCGACGATGAGGTTCAGCCCGCTGCGGATCGCCGTCGTTGCCGGCGGGGTCGGCCTGGCGGCGGGGTTCGTGGGCGCGGGGGGAGGATTTCTGCTGGTGCCGCTCCTGGTCGTCGTCGTCGGCATGCCCGTCCGGGTCACCATCGGCAGCTCGCTCGGCATCACCGCGATGGCGGCGACCGCCGGCGTTGTCGGCAAGCTGATCACGCACCAGATTCCGTTCGTGCCCGCGCTCACCGTGGCCCTCGGCGCGATCCCGGGGGCCCAGCTCGGCGCCGCGGCGAGCCACCGGGTCAGCACGAGGAACCTCAAGCTGGTCCTCGCGATCACGATCGTGCTGGTCGCCCTGCGTGTGTGGTGGGACGTGGTCCGGGCCCTCGGGATCGGGCGAGGCTGAGCGCGTGCGCTACGGCTTCGTGATCGATCAGCGTCGCTGCATCGGCTGTCACGCCTGCACGGTCGCGTGCAAGGAAGAAAACCGGGTTCCCCTCGGAGCCTTTCGCACCTGGGTGAAGTACATCGAGCGCGGGACCTTCCCGCACACGCGCCGCTACTTCTCCGTCCTGCGATGCAACCACTGCGATTCGGCGCCGTGCGTGACCATCTGTCCGACCGTCGCGCTGTACCGGCGCGCCGATGGCATCGTCGACTTCGACGGCGGACGGTGCATCGGCTGCAAATCGTGTATGCAGGCGTGCCCCTACGACGCGCTCTACATCGATCCGGACACGGGGACGGCGGCGAAGTGCAACTACTGCGCGCATCGGGTCGAGGTCGGGCTCGAGCCCGCCTGTGTCATCGTGTGTCCTGAGCAGGCGATCATCGCGGGTGATCTGGACGACCCCACCTCGCGAATCGCCACGATCGTCGCCCGGGAAGCGGTGCAGGTGCGGAAAGCGGAGCAAGGGACGCGGCCGAAGGTCTTTTACCTCGGGGCCGACGCCGCCGCGCTGACCCCCGAGCTCCAGGCGCCGGCGCAACACTACCTCTGGGCGGAGCGGCCCCGCGAGGAAGTCGATCTCGTGGCGATGGTCGCCGCGGCTCAGGAGCGCGGCGACCCTGGGAGTGGCGCCCTGAGCCGCCCCGTCTACGACGCGCCTCACATGGTGCGGCCGTGGGGCTGGAAGGTCGCGGCGTACCTGTGGACGAAATCTATCGCGGCAGGTTCGCTGCTCGTCGCCGCGGCCGCTCTCCCGCGCGGGGCAAGCCTGTTCGGGATCGGAGCGCCCGCCCTCAGCCTCTTCTTTCTGGCCCTCACCACAGCGCTCTTGATCGTCGATCTCAAGCGCCCCGACCGCTTCGCCTTCATCCTCGTCAAGGCGAACCCGCGGTCGTGGCTCGTGTGGGGCGCCTGGATTCTGATGGCGTTCGGCGGCGTCGGCGCCGTCTGGCTTGCGGCCGGATCGACGGGCCGGTGGGACGTGGTGGGCTGGGCGCTCGTCCCCGCGGTGGTGCTGGCCCTTGCGACCGCCGGCTACAGCGCCTTCCTGTTCGGGCAGGCCGAGGGGCGCGACTTCTGGCAAAGTCCGCTGGTGCTTCCGCATCTGATCGTCGCCGCGATGGTCGCGGGCGCCGCCGCGCTCTCGCTCACGGCGGCGGCGTGGCCCGCGCGAGCCGCCAGGGACAACCCGGGCACGCTGTGGCCGCTGCTGTTCCTGGCCCTGGTCGCGCACGGACTGCTGCTGGCGCTCGAGGTGTTCAACCGTCACGCCGTCCATGACGCCGCGCTCGCCGCTCGCTTGATCTGGCGTGGAGCGTACGGGGCTCGGTTCTGGGGTGGCGTGGTGCTCGCCGGCACCTTGCTTCCGATCGCCATGCTGCACGCCGCGGCGGCCTGGAACTCGACACTGCTGGGCACGCTCGGCGCGTCGCTCGCCCTGGCCGGCCTCTGGCTCTGGGAGGACCTGTGGGTGAAGGCCGGGCAATCGGTCCCGCTGTCGTGACGTCACCCGCCGAGCCGCTTCATCCGGTGGCTCGGGAGCTGGCCGCGCGGCAGGGTGGCCTCATGAGCTATCCGCCCGTGGAGCGCTGGGAGGACTGGGAAGAGTTCGACCCCGTCGCCTGGCCGAGAAAGGTCAAGCGCCGGTACTCGCTGATCCCGACGATCTGCTTCAACTGCGAGGCCGCCTGCGGCCTCCTCGCCTACGTCGACCGGGCGACGCTCAAGATCCAGAAGTTCGAGGGCAACCCGGCGCACCCGGGAAGCCGTGGCCGCAACTGCGCCAAGGGCCCGGCGACGCTCAACCAGGTGAATGACCCGGAGCGGATCCTCTACCCGCTGCGTCGGGTCGGCCCCCGCGGAGGGGGTCAATGGGAGCGCATCACCTGGGACGAGGCGCTCGACGACATCGGTGGGCGGATCCGCAAGGCGCTCGTGGAAGGTCGGCAGAAGGAAATCATGTATCACCTCGGCCGGCCGGGTCACGAGCTCGTTTACCTCCAGCGCGTCTTCCACGCCTGGGGGATCGACGGCCACAACAGCCACACGAACGTGTGCTCGGCGAGCGCGCGCGCGGGCTACGCCTTCTGGCATGGGATGGATCGCCCCTCGCCGGATCACGCGAACGCGCGCTTCATCCTGCTGCTCTCGTCGCATCTCGAGACCGGCCACTATTTCAATCCGCACGCCCAGCGGATCATGGAAGCAAAGACGCGAGGCGCGAAGGTCGCGGTCGTCGACACGCGCCTGTCCAACACCGCGTCGATGGCCGACTGGTGGCTCGCGCCCTGGCCCGGCTCGGAGTCGGCCGTGCTGCTCGCGATGGCCCACGTCCTCGTACGCGAGAAGCTCTACGACCGGGAGTTCGTCCGCCGGTGGGTCAACTGGGACGAGTACCTGCGCGAGGAGCGGCCCGAGCTGCCGGTCACGTTCGAGTCGTTCGAGCGCGCGCTCGACGAGCTGTACAGGCACTTCACCCCCGAGTTCGCCGAGGCCGAGAGTGGGGTCGCGGGCGCGACGATCGTGGAGGTCGCGCGGGAGATCGGCCGCGCCGGCTCGGCGCTGGCCACCCACGTCTGGCGCAACACCGCGTCCGGCAATCTCGGGGGCTGGCAGGTGGCGCGCGCGCTCGAGCTGCTCGTGGTGCTCATGGGCGCGGTCGGCGTGCCCGGCGGCACGGCGCCCAGCGCCTGGAACAAGGAGGTCCCGGCGCCGCCGATGATGCCGCCGCCCGGGAAGATCTGGAGCGAGCTCCTGATGCCGCGGGAGTATCCGCTCGCGTTCTTCGAGATGAGCTTCCTGCTGCCGCACTTCTTGCGGGAGGGCCGCGGCAAGCTCGCGATGTACTTCACGCGCGTCTACAACCCCGTGTGGACCAACCCGGACGGGTTGTCGTGGATCGAGATGCTGACCGATGAGGCGAAGATCGGGCGGCACGCGTGCTTGACACCGATATGGAGTGAAACGGCGTGGTTCGCCGATCTGGTGTTGCCGATGGGGCACGCCTCCGAGCGCCACGACCTCATGTCGCAGGAAACGCACGCGGCGCGGTGGATCGGCTTCCGCCAGCCCGTGCTCCGCGTCGCCCTCGAGAAGGCCGGCCGGAGGTTCGATCTGACCTGGCAGGCTCACGAGGCGGCGGGGCTCGGGCAGGTGTGGGAGGAAGACGAGTTCTGGATCGAGCTGTCGTGGCGGATCGATCCCGACGGCGCGCTCGGCATCCGGAAGTACTTCGAGTCGCCGTATCGGCCGGGCGAAAAGCTCCGGATCGAAGAGATGTACCGCTGGATCTTCGAGAACAGCGTGCCGGGCCTCCCGGAGACGGCGGCCCGGGAGAGGCTGACGCCGCTCCAGTACATGCGCAAGTACGGCGCGTTCCTGATCGAGGACCACGTGTACCGGACCCACGAGCAGCCGCTCGCCGCCAACGACCTGGACCGCGCGACGGTGGATCCGGTGACGAAAGTCGTGCACAAAGGCGGTCAGGCCATCGGCGTCGAGATCGACGGGCGGCAGTACCCGGGGTTCCCAACACCGTCGCGCAAGCTCGAGTTCTTCTCCAAGACGCTCAAGGCGTGGAAATGGCCCGAGCAGGCGGTGCCGAATTACATCCGGAGCCACGTCCACTGGTCGACGCTCGATCGGGCGAACGGCGAGATGATCCTGCTGCCGACGTTCCGGCTGCCGACGCTCATCCACACCCGTTCGGGCAATTCCAAATGGCTCTACGAGCTGTCCCACACCAATCCCCTCTGGCTGCATCCCGAGGACGCCGCCCGCTGCGGCGTCGTCACCGGGGACCTGCTCAAGGTCTCCACCCGGATCGGTCATTTCGTCGACAAGGTGTGGGTGACGGAGGCTATCCGGCCCGGGGTGGTCGCGTGCTCCCATCACCTCGGTCGCTGGCGTCTTCACGAAGACGCGGGCGGCGAGCGGTGGTCCACCGCGCTCGTCGATCTCACGAGGCTCGAGCCCGGGAAGTGGCGAATGCGCCAGGTCCACGGGCCGCGTCCGTTCGCGAGCGACGACCCGGACTCCAAGCGCATCTGGTGGGAGGAGGCCGGCGTCCACCAGAACCTCACGTTTCCGGTCCAGCCCGACCCGGTCAGCGGCCAGCACTGCTGGCATCAGAAAGTGACGGTGTCACGGCCCGGCCCCGACGATCGCTACGGCGACGTGTTCGTGGACACGAACAAGTCGTTCGAGGTTTATCGCGAGTGGCTCGCGCTCGCGCGCCCGGCGCCCGGCCCGGACAACCTTCGCCGCCCGCTCTGGCTGCCGCGCGCGTTCAAGCCCGACGCGTCCGCGTACCGGCTCGACGACACATGACGAAGCCGTGCGCTTCCTCTACCGTGTTTGAGGTCGGGTCATTGAGACGCGCGGAGCTGGACGGCTACTCGATCACCCGATCCGCTTGCAGCAACAAGGTCTGAGGGATCGTCACGCCGAGTGCTCTCGCAGTCTTGAGGTTGATGACGAGCTCGAACCTCGTGGGCTGTTCGATCGGCAGATCGCCGGGACTGGCGCCTTTCAAAATCTTGTCGACATAGCCGGCCGCCCGCCGGAACGTGTCGGTGAGGCTCGGCGCATAGGAGATGAGACCGCCGGCTTCGACATCGGCCCGCAGCGAAAACATGGTCGGAAGCCGCTGTTTGGTCGCGAACTCGACAATGATCGGCCGGTACGCCGTCGTGAGAGAACTGGCAAACGTGATCAGAGCATCGGGACGCCTTTGCGTCATCGCCGAGAAGGCCTTGGGGACGTCGGCGGGATCTCGCACCTCCAGCGATTGGAGCGTCACGCGCAACTTTCGGGCCGCAGACTGTGCGTGCTGCCACTCGCGCGGCCCGCCCTGGCTGGTTGGAGTCCACAGCACCGCGATGCGGGACAGCTTCGGGATAGTCTCCTTGAGCAGCTCCAGCCGTTTCCCGGTCAGTTCTCCCGTGGACCACCCGGGCCCTGTGACATTTCTCCCTGGACGCGCGAGGCTGGTGACCAGGCCTTCCTCGACCGGATCGATGAGAGACGGGACGACGATGGGGATCGTCTTCGTCGCGTCTCTCGCGGCCTCCACGGTTCCCGGCACGGCGACGATGACGTCCACCTTGAGCTCGACCAGCTCCACGGCGAGATCCGGCAGCAGCTCACGATTCCACGCTGCCGATCGGTACTCGATGACGATGTTCCGGCCCACGACGTAGCCGAGCTCCCTCAGACCTTCGAGGAAGGCCGCGCGTTCGGCGGAGGGCGGGTCAGCGAGGGGAGGAAGGACGAGATAACCCATCCGCGGCACGCTGGACACTTTCTGCGCATCCGCCGTGGACGGCGTTGTGCCGAGTCCGAGGACAAGCCCGAGAATCGTCAACGCGGCTTGCCAGCTCACGCCTCTCTCGGATCTCCGGAACTCGAAGGCTCTACTCGACAACCTGATCCGCTCGCAGGAGCAGAGATGGCGGGATCGCCACCCCGAGAGCTTTGGCGGTCTTGAGGTTGATGATCAGCTCGTACTTGGTGGGTTGCTCGACGGGCAGCTCGGCCGGCTTCGCGCCCTTGAGGATCTTGTCCACGAAGTATGCGGCGCGCCGGAATACGTCAGGCAGGTTGTGCGCATAGGACAAGAGGCCGCCAGCCACCACGTCCTCCCGCACTGCGAACATCGTCGGCAGCCTGGTCTTTGTCGCGAACTCCACGATGATGGGTCGATACGCCGTTGTGAGCTGGCTGGCGAAGGTCATGAGCGCGTCGGGGCGGTTCCGCCGCATTGCCGCGAAGGCGCCGGGGAAGTCCTTGGGATCTTTCACCTCCAGCGATTGAAGCGTCACTCCAAGCTTGCGGGCCGCGGCCTGGGCCGCGCTCCACTGCAGTGGTGCGGTCTCGGAAGTCGGATTCCAGAGCACCGCCACACGAGAGATTTTGGGAAGAGCGTCCTTGAGCAGCTCGAGCCGCTTTCCCGTTAACTCTATCGAGGAATTCGCTGTCCCCGTGATGTTCCCGCCCGGCCGGGCAAGGCTCGCGACAAGCCCTCGCTCGAGCGGGTCGCTCCCGGACGTAATGACGATCGGAATCGTCTTGGTCGCATCCCTGGCGGCTTCGATCGCTCCCGGTACCGCGACGATGAGGGCAACTTTGCGATCGATCAGTTCGGCGGCCAGATCGGGAAGAAGCTCGCGATTCCAGGCCGCCGAACGGTATTCGATAATGATGTTTCGTCCGACCACATAGCCGAGATCACGGAGACCGTCCAGGAAGGCCTGGCGTTCGGCGGAGGGCGGATCGGCCAGGGGCGACAGGATGAGATACCCGATCCGGGGGATATTGTCCGGCCGCTGCGCCTCGGCGCCGGTCGGCGTGCAGACGATCACGAGGACGAGGGCCAAGAGCGCCGGTGAAAATAGAGCTCGAGGTCCGCGTCGCCTGCACTGTTGTCCCGGGTTCTGGTCCGGGCGCATACTTTCTCCCCGAGATGGACGTGCGGAGACTCTGTGTCGGCTGGGGGAACTTGTCAAGGCGGTTCCTCCCGATTCTCGCTCTCGGCGTGATCGCGGTCTTCCCCGCCGCGGACGCCCGGGGCCATGCCCATCACGCGTCGAAGGTACGGTTCGCGGAGCATTCCCCGGCGGCATTCGACGCCGCGCGGAGGGAAGGCAAACCCGTCTTCCTCCTGGTCAGCGCCGTCTGGTGTTACTGGTGCAAGTACTTCGAACAGCAGGTGCTTGCCGATGTCGAGGTGTCGAAATACCTGAACCAGCACTACCTGAGCGTCTTCGTCGACTACGACAGGCGTCCGGACCTCGTGCGCAAGTATGTCCGAGGGCTGCCGATGATCGTCCTCTTCGGTCCCGACGGCCGGGTCCGGCAATCGTTCGCGGGCGTGCTCAAGAAGGAGGACTTCCTGGGCGTCGTGAGGAGCGTCATCACGTCGCCACCCCTGGCGGCGGACGCGCGTCCGGTCGCCCCCCCGGACCCTGCGCCGGTGACCCTGGAGACGTATCAGCGGCTCCGCGAAGGAATGGTGCGCTTCATCGCCGAGCACCTGGACCCGGTCCACGGCGGGTTCGGGACCGGAGACAAGCATCCCCAGCCGCGGCTGCTGGCGTACCTGCTCGAGCTGCACGAGACCACGGGGGACCACCGCTATCTCATCGCCGTCGAGAAGAGCCTCGCCGGGATTCTCGGGGCCCTCTACGACCGTGTGGACGGGGGTTTCTTCCGATATGCCGAAGGACGCGAGTGGCGCCAGCCTCACTACGAGAAGCTGCTGCACCTCAACGCCGCGCTGGCGGCCGTCCTGGGCGAGGCGCACCGGGTAACGCGAAACCCGCGGTATCGGGAGGCCGCAGACGCCACGATCGCGTACCTGCTCCGGAACCTCCACGACGCGACGGGGGGTGGGTTCTACAGCAGCCAGAGCGCCGATCCTGTGTACTATCGCCTGTCGCTCCAGGAGCGACGCGCGGCGCGACGGCCGCCCGTGAACCGTGACAAGGTCGCCGCGTGGAACGCCGAGGCCGCGATCGCCCTGCTAGAGCTCGGCCAATCCTCGGGGCGCAAGGATCTCCGTGACGTCGCCCTCGGCACGCTCGCGTTCATTCGCGGCCACCTGGTCGGCGAGAGGGGGGTCTTCCACCTCTACGAGCACCGGACAGGGCGGAGATACGGTGAGGGCCAGCTCGACGCCAATGCGTGGGCCGCGCTCGCATTCCTGGAGGGCTATCGCGTCGCGCGAGTGGCAGCCTACCGTCAAGCCGCCGAGCGAGTGCTCGGCTTCGCCATGGCCGAGCTCTTCGATACTGGGCGCGGCGCCTTCGGCGAGGACAAAGCTTCGCCACCGCCGCTCGACGCGAACGGAGTCATGGCCGACGCTCTGCTCCGCGCCGGCCGGCTCGGAGGCCGGGCCGACTATCTGGACAGCGCCCGACGCGTCCTCGCCACCTTTTACGGAGCGGCCCACGCGCTCCTGGTCGAGAACGAGGACGCGACGGTTCGGGTGACGGAAGCCGTCTACTATCTACGGGCGTACGCACAGGTAGTCGGGAACACTCAGAGAGACGAGCAGCGGCGATGAGGACGACGTTGCGTCCGGCCGGTAGCCGAGATCGCGACGACCCTCCCGAGGACGAGCGCGAAGATCTTTCCCAGTTTTCGGGGGGTCACCGGATTCCAGGCACGCTCATCGGCTTCCCGTTGTCGAAGGCGGTGAGGTAAAGCTCGAGATCGGCGTACTCTGGCGCGTCGGCGGGCAGGTAGTTCATCCCCAACGGCAGCATGCAAACCTGGAAACGCTTCCGAATGTCCCAGATCCCGCGATACGCCATGAACCAGAGTGGGAACTGCCTGGTCAGTCCGTCGCGCGCGACATTCAAGAGGCGCGCGCCTGCGTACCTGCCTGCGCCCCGATCCGTCTCGTGGCAGTCCGCGCAGGCGTGGTTCCGCTGTCCCACCCTTTTGAAGTACAGGGCCCGCCCACGCTCATACGCGGCCGCAGCCTCGGGGCTCGTGACGTCCACGTTCACGGGCATCCCGTTCGACTGCATCCTGATGAGGATGGTCATGTTGAGGTTGTCCGCGCTCTCGGCCAGCATCTCTCTCCCCGTCATCGCCGGAGCGTGGACAGTGAGGAAGTCCCCAACCGACATGACGCGCCCGTACGCCGGGAGATACTTTGGATACTTGGTCGCCACGCCCTTCATGGCCTTCTCCGGGCCGCCCGCGTGGCAGTCCGCGCAGGCCTTCCCCGCCGGTCCCCTCGTGGACCACGTGGCCAGGGCATTTTCAGCGAAAAGGACCGCCGGGTTCGTGGCCGGATCCAGGTTGTCGCCATAGTAGGGGGGTATCGTCGGACGCGTATGCGGGTTACGCGTGAGGTCTCTCTCCGGTGGCGGCACAAACGGCGGGTTCCCTTTGAGCGTCCGAAGGAAGGCGACGATGTGGACGATTTCCTCGGGCGACATGATTCCGGCCGGTCCCCAGGGGGGCATGCTGGTGTTGGGAAAGAACACGCGAGCATCCCAGATGAGCTCGAAGAGATAGCGATCCGGCAGACGCCGGTCGCCGATGACCGACAGATCGGGCCCGACACTTCCGGCAGGCCAGATGTCATCCCCAGGAATCAGATGGCAGCCCGTGCAGGGCCCCTTGGTCCTGGCTATGAACAGATTCCGCCCCTGCCGTGGATCGCCCTGGACGCCGGGTATGGGGACTCGGCTTGGCCCGGGAAAGATCCTGGTGTCGGAGTAAGTATAGGTGGGCCACTGCTCGAAGTTCGCCGTGACGCCACTGAAGGGTTCTTCCTTATAACGGATCTGCACTCTTTTGCCGTCGATCTCCTTGATCTCGCCCCGAGCCTCCGGGATCGCCCGAGACGTCCACCGAGAGGGGGTCGGCGCCTCGTGCCTCTCCGCTGCCGGGACGCAGCCGAGCACAAGAAGGACGGCAGGAGCGAGGAGCACGGCAGGAGCGAGGAGTTGTCCGAGGACCTGCTTCGGGCGCATAGTGTCCCCCTGGGCCGTCGAGCGTAGACGCACTCTGGTCGGCAGTCCGAGGGTTGTCAAGTGATTCACGAGCTGGACACAAACATGAGGGGGAGGACGCGCGTATGACTGAAGATCTCCTGGTGACCCGGCGGACGGTCCTGCGGACGCTGGGCGCGCTCGCCGCCGCCAGCCTCGTCGCAGGCGTGCCGGGGACGGCCCGCGCCCAGGCGCTCGGCCAGAACGAGAGCGTTCAGGAGGCGATGAAGCGGCTCTTCGGCGACAAGCCCATCAAGGACGGTGCCGCCCTCATCAAGCTCGAGCTCCCGCTCATCGCGGAGAACGGCGCGGTGGTACCGGTCTCCGTCAGCGTCGATTCGCCGATGACGCCGGCGAGCCACGTGAAGTACATCTATATCGTCGCCGACAAGAACCGGATTCCGGTCGTCACGCGGGTCACGCTCGCACCCGAGGCCGGCCGGGCGTTCATGGGCGCGAACATCCGCCTCGGCGAGAGCGGGGACGTGCGCGCGATCGTGGAGCAGAGCGACGGCACGCTGCTCCAGGTCAAGCGGGAGGTGAAGGTCACGGTCGGCGGCTGCGGAGGCTAGGAGGCCACCATGTCAGACATCGGGAAGGTCCGGCTCCGCGTTCCGACGAGCATCAAGCCCGGCGACGTCGTCCAGGTGCGCTCGCTCGTGATCCATCCGATGGAGCGGATCGAGCGCGACGCGCAGGGCAAGATCATCCAGAAGAACTACAACTACATCAACAAGGTGATCGTGACCTACCTCGGCAAGGCGGTGGCGACCTTCGACACGACCCAGAACGTGGCCGAGAACCCGTTCTTCTCGTTCACATTCAGAGCGACCGACCCGGGCCAGCTCAAGGTCCAGTTTCTCGACACCACGGGCGGCCGGTACGAGGGTACCGTCGAGATCACGTTCTCGTGAGCGCGCCTCGATGAGGCGCGCGTCCGCGCCGCTGGCGTTGCGGTGGGTGGCGTTCGTCGCGCTGAGCGCCGGCTGCGCCGGGTCGGTCGCGAACGCGCCCAACTCCACCGGCCTCTCGAAGTGGACCTCGCGCGCCATTCCCGAGGCGCGCGGCGACTTCCAGACGCCGCCCGACGGCAAACGCGCGGCGATTCGGTACCGGGGCTGGACGACGCGCGACTTCAACTTCCGTACATATGCCTACGACGACCCGCGCGCCGAGCCGCCGGTGGAGCGGGTGACGCTACCAACCGCCGTGACCGGCGATCCCCGGAAGGGCCGCGCGCTCTTTCTCAGCCGGGACAAGGGGCCGTGCACCGGGTGCCATCTGGTTCCTGGCGACGAAGTATGGCCGGCCGGCAGTGTCGGGCCCGACCAGTCCACCATCGGCGACCGCAAGCTGCCTGATCAATATCTCTATCAGCTCATCTGGGATGCGCGAGTCTTCTTTCCAAACACGTCGATGCCGCCCTGGGGGACGAGCGGCTTCCTGAGCTCGGAGGAGATCGTCCACCTCGTCGCCTACCTCCAGACGCTCACGGGACCGGTGCCGCCGGAAAAAGACCCCGACCGCAATCCCTTCACGCGCCGGAAGCCGCTGGGATTCGGTGACAACCTCGATCCGACGAACAACCCCGCGGCGCTCCTGACCGAGAGCGCCGAGGCTCTGTGGACGGCGAGGGGGCCGATGGCCAAAGCGTGCGCCGACTGCCACGAAGGCGGCGTCGCGCGCGCGATGCGGGGTGTCGCGACCCGGTATCCGAAGTTCGTCAAGACGTACCGGCGGGTGATGAGCGTGGAAGACTTCCTCACGGTCCACGCGCCCGAGACGACCGGTCGCCCGCTGCCGGCTGAGTCGACCGACAACCTGCGCTTGACGATGCTCGTCAAGCAGGCGTCGAACGGTCTGCCGGTGAACGTCGACACGTCGAGCGTCGAGGCGCGCGCGGCGCTCGCGCGTGGCCAAGCGACCTTTTACAAGCGCGTGGGCGAGCGCAACCACGCGTGCGCCGACTGCCACACGCCCGAGAAGGGCGCCAACAAATTCCTGGGCGGTCGCCTCCTCGGCGACGTCACCAATGGGCTGACCAAGCACTTCCCCCTCTGGCGCACGGACCAGAGCGCCGTGTGGGGGATGCGCCGGCGCTTCCAGTGGTGCATGACGCCGCTCGGAATGAACATGCTCGCCGCGGATTCCATCGAGTACGCCGAGCTGGAGCTCTACCTGACGACCTTCGACAACGGCAAGCCGCTCAGCGTGCCCGGCATCCGCCACTAGGTCATGCAGGTCAGCCGGCGCGACCTCGCCAAGCTCCTCGCGGTCGCCGCGGGCGCTGGGCTGTCGCCGTGGCGGCTCGAGGCGGCCGACGGTCCCGCGCGCCTGCTCGCATTCGAGCCTCTCGGCAACGTCACGTTGCTGCACATCACGGATGCTCACGCGACGCTCCGCCCCGTGTTCTATCGTGAGCCCGACACGGTCCTCGGAGTCGGCGCCGAGCGCGGCCGGCCGCCGTTCCTCACGGGTGCCGAGCTGCTCCGCGCGTACCACATCGCCCCCGGTTCCGTCGAGGCGTACGCGTGCACGTACCTCGACTTCCCGGCGCTGGCGGCGCGCTACGGCCGGATGGGCGGCTACGCGCACCTCGCGACGCTCGTCAAGCGGATCCGGGCCGAGCGGAATGGGCGCACGCTGCTTCTCGACGGGGGCGACACGCTCCAGGGCTCGGCGACCACCCTCTGGAGTCGGGGCGAAGACATGGTGCGGGTCTCGAACCAGCTCGGCGTGGACGTCTTCACGCCGCACTGGGAGTTCGTCTACGGCCTCGAGCGTGTCAAGCAGCTGTTCGGCGATCGTGAGCGCCGGGGACTCTTCGCCGGCGACTTCGTCGCCCACAACGTGACCGTGGCCGGGTGGGGGGACCACGTCTTCCATCCGTACACGATCCGGGACGTGGGCGGCGTTCGGATCGGCGTCATCGGCCAGGCGTTTCCCTACACCCCGGTCTCCCACCCTCGGCGCTTCGTGCCCGACCTCACCTTCGGCATTCGGGAAGACGGCGTCCAGACGCTCGTCCACGAGCTGCGGGACGACAAGAAGGTCGACCTGGTCGTGCTCCTCTCGCACAACGGCGTCGCCGTCGACCTGAAGCTGGCGGCCCGGGTCCACGGACTCGACGTCGTCCTCGGCGGCCACACCCACGACGCGCTGCCACAACCGATCCTCGTGGGCCGAACGCTCGTCGTGAACTCAGGCGCGCACGGCAAGTTCCTGAGCCGGCTGGACCTCGACGTCCAGCGCGGGCGCGTCGGTGGCTATCGCTACCGCCTGATCCCGGTCCTGGCGCAGGACGTCCCGGCAGATCCGGACATGGCGCGGACGATCGACGAGATCCGCCGCCCCCACGAGGCCACACTGAGCGAGCGGCTGGCGGTCTCGGAATCGCTGCTCTACCGACGCGGCAACTTCAACGGCACGTTCGACGAGATCATTCTCGACGCGCTCCTCCGGCGCGGCGACGCGCAGATCGCATTCTCGCCGGGCTTCCGGTGGGGGATCACGATCGTGCCGGGCCAGGAGATCACGCTCGAGGACGTGTACTCGCACACCGCCGTGACCTACCCGAACACCTGGGTGCGGGAGATGACCGGTAACGAGATCCACCAGATCATGGAGGACGTCGCCGACAACCTGTTCCATCCCGATCCATACTATCGCCAGGGCGGTGACATGGTCCGGCTGGGTGGGCTCACCTACGCGATCGATCCGTCGAAGCGCGTGGGTAAGCGCATCTTCGACGTCCGTATCGGCGGGCGCCTCCTCGAGCCGGCTCGGCGCTACAAGGCGACCGGCTGGGCCAGCCTCGGCGAGGCCGAAGGGCCGCCCGCGTGGGACGTCGTGGCCGATCATCTCCGGAGCGTCCGGCGGGTGAAGCTGAGCCCGCCCGCGCGCGTCCGGATCGCGTGAGCGGTGGCCGCGGGGCACGGGCATGGCGCCCGCGCCGCGCCCGCTACCTTCCTCGAAGGAGGCCGACATGAGCAGAGCGCACTGGACACTCGCGGTGATCGCGGCCGGAATGCTGGCGCTGAGCGCCGGGTGCGCAGAGGCGTCGCACTCGCCGGAATATCCCAAGAAGCACAAGGTCTTCTATCACTTCAACGACGGTGGCGTCGAGAAGGCGAGAGCGATGCTCGTCAACATCGAGAACCACCTCCAGGTCGTCGGCTGGAAGAACATCGAGGCGCTCGAGCTGGTGGTCCACGGGCCCGCGCTCCGCACGTTCCTCGCGCGGGACATCGATCCGGAGGTGCGCGGCAAGCTCGAGACACTCCTGGCCGGCGGGCTCAGATTCGACGCCTGCCAGATCACGATGACGCGCCAGAAGATCGATCCCAAGGACCTGCTGCAGGGCGTGACGGCGGTGCCGAGCGGAGTCGCGCGGGTGATGGAGCTGCAGGAGGCGGGCTACGCGTACGTCAAACCGTAGCCTGGCGCTCGCCGTCCTGAGCGCCGGCCTCTGGCTGCTGCCCGCCGCCGCGGCGGACGACGCGCTCGACGATCTCCTGTCCGAGTTCCAGATCGCTCCGCTCGGCGACCAGGTGCCGCCGCCGTTCACTCTGGAGTCGATGGACGGCAAGCCGGTCTCGCTCGCCGACCTGCGCGGTCGCGCCGCCCTCCTCTATTTCTGGGAGAGCGGCTGACCGTA
>Ga0209056_10002057_pt1 | contig 21908 bp, 18 predicted proteins | sample GraSoiAngelo_114_FD_185876 | JGI IMG/M metagenome (GOLD analysis project Ga0209056, IMG submission 185876) | Grasslands soil microbial communities from the Angelo Coastal Reserve, California, USA - 14_0903_13_40cm (SPAdes) (version 2) | ecosystem: Environmental > Terrestrial > Soil > Grasslands...
ACATACGCTGAGTATTTCTAGTTTAGGCGCGAAGGGCAGAGATGCGGACCGGGAATCACTCCGGCTTGGCCTAATGATAAACGAATTACGCGTTCTAATTAGCCGATAGTGCGACCCAAAACTTCAAGTTGCGGCGGAAAAGGGAGGAACTTTCTCTCGGGGCCTTTTCCGTTTATGGCAAAGAACAGGATATAGCCAGCCAGGGGCAAGCGGCAATGGGGGGCCCAGTAGACACCATGGCACAGCTTGTCTCCCTCTTTTTGATCATCGCTTCATAGTAAATTCTATAATACGTCTGCAATGCGGTCAGACATGTAACTCCTTAAGTTTGCTGAGGGTTGCGGAGGCTGCTTTATTCATATTGCGCCTGGCTATATTCGAGCAATTGTATTCTTATGCGCACCATTGACACGTTCGATGCCGCACCGTAGCATCGCTTTCACCGGGGCGCAAACTTCTGTTCACGAGCGCGCCCCAAGAGAGGCCTCTCATGAGCCTTCGTGACTTTATCACCAAACAGTTTATTGATGTCATCGAATGGGTTGAGCCGGAAGAGGGACTCCTGGCCTACCGTTATCCGATGCAGGATCGCGAAATCCAGAATGGCGGCAAGCTGACGGTCCGCGATTCGCAAGCCGCGGTTTTTGTGAATGAAGGCAAAGTTGCGGACGCCTTTGGCCCGGGACTGTACACGTTGAATACGCAAACGCTGCCCATCCTGACTTATCTGAAGAATTGGGACAAAGCGTTCAAGTCGCCTTTCAAGTCCGATGTCTATTTTTTCTCCACGCGAATTCAGATCGACCAGCACTGGGGTACGCAGAATCCCATTTCCATCCGCGACAAGGAATTCGGCGCCCTCCGTCTTCGCGGCTTCGGCATTTATTCGTATCACTTGAGCGATGCTAAATCGTTCTACAGCAAGATCAGCGGCACTCGTGATATTTATCATGTGGCCGATCTCGAAGGCCAGTTGCGCAACACCATCATCGCCAAGATGACGGATGCATTCGCCGCCAGCCAGGTGCCTTTTCTCGATATGGCTGCGAACCAGGGCGCGCTCGCCGAAAAGATTGGCGAAGCCCTTAAACCATCATTCACAGATTATGGGCTCGCGCTGGACAGCTTTGTGGTCGAGAACCTTTCGCTTCCGGACGAGTTGCAAAAAGTGCTTGACCAGCGAATCAGCATGAACGTGCTCGGCGACATGGGCAAATTTACGCAATATCAGGTGGCGCAAGCCATCCCCATCGCGGCCGGGAATGAAGGCGGAGGCGCCGTGGGAATGGGCGCGGGGCTCGGCGCTGGCGTGGCCATGGGACAGGCCATGATGGACGCTGTCAAGAAGTCTATTTCGACTCCCGCTGTTGGAGCAGCGCCTGCACCCGCCGGGGCTCCTTCTGCGGAAACTAAATTCTGCAGCGAATGTGGCAAGTCCATTTCCCGCAGCGCCAAATTCTGCCCGGAATGTGGAAAGCCTCAGACGTAGCGCCACCGTCTGCCATGAGTGGAATCGAGTGGGTTGTCGAAGCTTTCGGATGTTCCTCGCAATCCTTGCGCGACGTTGCTGTTTTGCAAAACTTATTCAGCAGCATTATTCGAGAGATGAAGCTCCGGCCCGTCGGCGAAACGCAGTGGCATCAGTTTCCCGGCACTTGCGGTATCACTGGCCTTTGCCTTCTCGCGGAGTCGCATCTCGCGTGTCATACGTTTCCGGAGCACGGCTCGCTCTGCCTCAATCTTTTCTGTTGCGTTCCGCGCGCTGAATGGGATTTCGAAACGATTCTCCGGCAACTCTTTGACGCAGATTCCGTTTCGATCCGCCGTCTGCGAAGACCCTACCAATCCAATTGGAAGCAGGTTGCTGGTGACTGAGGCAAAACGCATTGCCGCACACCTGGTGAGTCCCACGCGATGACTCAGCCCGTTTCCAACTGTCCGAATTGCGGCGCCAAAATTGTTTTTCGATGGTCCAGCAGCGTCCAGACCGTTTGCGAGTTCTGCAAGAGCATTCTTGTGCGCACCGATGTGGACCTCAAGAAAGTTGGCCAGGTAGCCGATCTCCCGTCGGACAGCTCACCCATTCAGATCAATACCGAAGGCAAATTCGGCAACAAGGCGTTCGTGGTGGTCGGCCGCATCCTTTATGAGTACGATCAAGGCGGCTGGAACGAGTGGCACGTCATGATGAACGACGGGACAAGCGCCTGGCTCTCCGATGCGCAGAATGAATACGCGCTGTCATTATCTTCGAAGGCGCAAAATCTTCCCGCCGCTGCCCAGGTCCACATCGGCCAGCAGTTCATCTGGAACAACCAGCCCTACACTGTCAGCGTCATCACACCTGCGCATTATCGCGGCGTCGAGGGCGAACTGCCTTTTCAATATTGGGACAAGACGGACGTCACCTTCGTTGATCTGCGCAGCGAGTCCCGGAAATTCGCCACGCTCGATTACAGCGATCCCGAACCGGCTCTGTACCTCGGCGAACTCGTGGAATTTGACGATCTTAAGTTGAAAAATTTGCGTAGTTTCGCGGGCTGGTGATGAGCACGGGCGCTCCACCACTTTCCGGGCCTCCCAAGCCGCAAGCGAAGGCGCTGAATTGCCCGAAGTGCGGGGCTGCCATTGTGCTGCGCTCGTTCGGCCAGGCCGAAACCGTCGTGTGCGCGAGCTGCCATTGCATCCTCGATGCCAAAGACCCCAACCTGGCCATCCTCCAGCAATTCGAAATTGAGACCAGTGACATAAGACCCCTCATTCCCTTGGGTACGCGCGGCAAGCTGCGTGGTACGGACTATGAAGTCATCGGATTCGAGCGGCGGAGCACACAGGTCGATGGAATCACTTACTGCTGGCACGAATACGTTCTCTACAATCCTTACAAAGGCGTTGGCTACCTCAGCGAATATAACGGCCATTGGAACGACATCAGCATCTGCAAGGTTCTGCCCACCGTGGACCACAATATGTTCGGCGGTTCGTCACTAACGGCCAACTATCTCGGAGAATCCTACAAGCATTTTCAGACTGCAGACGCCAACACGGATTTCGTCCTCGGCGAATTCCCGTGGCAGGTTCGCGTCGGCGAAAAGGCTGCCGTCACGGACTACGTGCATCCGCCTCGCGTGCTGTCCAGCGAGCAGCTCGACCAGGAAGTCACCTGGTCTATTGGCGAGTACATGTATGGCCGCGAAATCTGGGAGACCTTCAAGCTGCCCGGCCGGCCGCCCGAAGCCATGGGCGTCTACGAAAATCAGCCTTCGGCCGTCCGTACGAACGTTACAGGCATGTGGGTTGCGTTCGCGGGCTTTGTCGTTTTCCTTTTGGCGCTCATGTCTGGTTTCGCTATGCGTGCAAAAAAGGAACCGGTTTTTCATGAGACCTACCGGTACAATCGTGCCGATTCGAAAGCCGAGGCTTCCTTCGTTACGGATGTTTTCGAACTTACCGGCCGCACTTCAACTGTGGAAGTGAAGACCTACGCCCCGGTCAGCAACCACTGGATCTATTTGAACTATGCGCTCATCAATCAGGACACCGGGCAAGCCTGGGACTTCGGTCGCGAAGTGCGCTACTACTACGGCTATGACAGCGACGGGTCCTGGACCGAAGGCAAGCAGAATGACGATGTCGTGATTCCGAGCGTGCCCCCAGGCCACTACTACCTTCGCATTGAGCCGGAGGCGGATCCTTCGCTTTCCGGCATTCCGTACACCGTCGATGTCACCCACGACGTGCCGGTCTACGGAATTTACGGCATCGCGTTTCTCGCGCTACTCGTGCCGGTAATCATCATTTCTTTTCGCGCTTATACCTTTGAGCGGTCCCGGTGGTCCGAAAGCGATCATCCGCCCATGCAATTGTCCAGCAGCTCGGGAGACGATGAATAATGTTCCGAAAATTCTATCTTCTTTATGGATTCCTGGTTCTCGGCACAGCGGCCTTCGGTCAATACCGCGGCTGGAGCCTCGACACAATCAATCAGCTAAAAAACATTCCGAAGTCCGTCCGCGATAATCCCGGCTCGTACCGCTCGGTTTACGGCGGCTATCACCATTACACAGGAGGCAAATGAGATGAACCTCGTTCCGCTCGGCAATGTCGTTGCTGCACTGGTCTTCGCGTTTGTGGGAATTTTTATCTTCGTCGTCGCCTTCGTGGTGATGGACAAGCTCACGCCGTACCACCTTTGGAAGGAAATCGTGCAGGAGCACAACATGGCGCTCGCCATCCTTGTCGGCGCCATGTCTCTCGGCATTTGTATCATCATTGCTGCCGCGATCCACTAGCCCATGGGCGTCCTGGTGTTCATTTCCGTGTTGCTGGTCGCGGCTTGCGGCCTCATCTATGAGCTTGTAGCCGGCACGCTGGCGAGCTATCTCGTCGGCGACAGCGTTTTTCAATTCTCCACCATTATCGGTACGTATCTGTTCGCGATGGGCATTGGCAGCGCGCTCTCCCGTTACATCAATCGCGGCCTTGCTAATCGCTTCGTCTGGATCGAACTTCTCCTTGGCGTTGTCGGCGGATTTTCGTCGACGCTGCTGATGCTTGCGTTTGCCTTTACCCAAGGATTCGAATTGATCCTGTACGCGCTGGTCGTGGTGATGGGTGTCCTTGTCGGTCTGGAAATTCCGTTGCTCATGCGCATCGTCAAGCACCGCTACCAGTTCCGCGACGTCATCGCGCACGTCCTCACCTTCGATTATCTCGGCGCCCTTGGAGCGTCGCTGCTCTTTCCAATTTTGCTGGTTCCGCGTCTTGGTCTGGTGCGCTCCGCGATGTTGTTTGGCTTGATCAACGCCGCGGTCGCGTTCTGGAGCACGTACCTGTTCGCCAATCAGCTCTCTCGCACGCGCGAATTGAGAGTGGCCTGTTTACTAGTCTTGTTTGGACTAGGCACGGGAATCGCCGAAGCGAAGCACATCACCGCCACGGCCGAAGACAATATCTACGCCGACGAGATTATTTTTGCCCGCGACACTCCTTATCAGCATCTCGTGCTCACGCGCTTCAAGGACGACCTTCGCCTCTTTCTCAACAGTCATCTGCAATTCAGCTCGCGCGACGAATACCGCTACCATGAAGCGCTTGTCCATCCCGGCTTGGCCGCCGTTCCGGCCCCGCGCCGGGTCCTGATTCTCGGCGGCGGCGATGGCCTTGCCGTTCGCGAAATTCTGAAGTATCCGCAAGTCGAAAGCATCACTCTCGTCGATCTCGATCCCGAGATGACCAAGATTTTTTCCTCCAATCCCATGCTGACCAGGCTCAATGACAACTCTCTGCTCTCTCCCCGCGTGCACGTCATCAACTCCGACGCATTTCCGTGGGTTGCTTCGAACGCCGACAGTTTCGATTTCATCGTCGCCGATTTTCCCGATCCCACAAACTATTCGCTCGGCAAGCTTTACACCACCGCGTTCTACCGCGCCGTCGCGCGCCATCTCAGCGCGCAAGGATTCATAGTCGTGCAAAGTACGTCGCCCATGTTTGCCCGCGATTCCTTCTGGTGCATCGCCGAGACGCTGAAACAATCCGGCTTGCAAACCTATCCGTATCACGTCTACGTCCCCTCCTTCGGCGAATGGGGATTTGTCCTGGCGGGTACTCACGATTACGCCCTGCCCAAGTCGCTTCCCGCTGGATTGCGTTTCCTTAGCGTAGATGGACTTTCCGCGCTCTTTCAGTTTCCGCCGGACATGGCGCCGCTTCCCATGCCCGCGAACCATCTCAACAGCCAGGTTCTTGTCCGCACTTACGAAAACGACTGGAAGGACATCAGTCATTGAAGCTGGGTCGCCGCAAGTTTCTCGGTCTTGGCAGTGCGGCGCTCGCCGGCCTTTCCCTCAAAAGTGAACAAAAGATCAAAGGTTCGTTCGTCAACGATTCCTTCCAGATGGGGCATCTCTTGCGTGACCGCGCCGCGTTCCCCGCGGCCAAACACATCGAAAAAGTCCCGGTCGTCATCGTCGGTGGCGGCATCGCCGGTCTTAGCGCCGCCTGGCGCTTCCGCAAGCGCGGCTTCACGGATTTCGTTCTTCTCGAGATGAATCCACAAGCGGGCGGCAACGCTCGCTGGGGCGAAAATGAAGTCACCGCGTATCCTTGGGCTGCGCATTATGTGCCTGTCCCCGGCCCAAAAGCCATCTATGTCCGAGAACTCTTCGAGGATCTCGGCGTCTTGAAAGACGGTCAATGGGAAGAGCGCTATCTCGCTTTTTCCCCGCAGGAGCGGCTCTTCCTCTACGGCCGCTGGCAGGAAGGCATCGAGCCCGCTGTCGGCCTCAAACAAAACGACCGCGATCAGTTCCAGCGTCTTGAAAATCTCTTCAGCGAATTCCGAAGGAGTGGTGCCTTCACTATTCCTCTCGAACTCGGCCTGTCCTCAAAATTTCAGCACCTCGATCGCCTCTCGTTCTCCGATTGGCTGCGTCAGCAAGGTCTCGACTCCCGCCTTCTCCATTGGTACGTGAACTACGCTTGCCGCGACGATTACGGAGCCCTCGCGAGCGACACTTCCGCCTGGGCCGGCATCCATTATTTCTCTTCCCGCGAGCCTGAGGAAAAAGGCCCGCTCACCTGGCCCGAAGGCAATGGCTGGATTACCCGCCGCCTCCTCGAACGCGTTGGCGCAAATATTCGCACCGGCCAAATGGTGCACCGCATCGCACAAACGCGCCGTGGCGCAAGCGTTTTTGCGGGCGACGTCGAATTCCAATCCGAATTCGTCATCTTTGCCGCGCCCATGTTCCTCGCTCCGTATCTTCTCGAGAATTTTCCCCCGCTCCACGATTTCGCCTATTCCCCATGGCTCACCGCCAACCTCACGCTCGAACGCTATCCCGACTCCCGCGGCGCCGAGCCTTCCTGGGACACGGTCTTCCTCGACTCCCCTACGCTCGGCTACGTTGACGCCATGCACCAGAGCCTGCGCACCCACATCGACCGCACCGTCTGGACTTTTTACTGGGCCCTCTCCGAAGGCGCCCCCGCGCAGAACCGCAGGCTTCTCCTTGAAAAAGATTGGACCTACTGGAAGGAGGCCATTCTCCATGACCTCGAACGCGTGCACTCCGACATTCGCCAGTGCGTATCCCGAATCGACATCATGCGCATGGGCCACGCTATGATTCGCCCCGCGGTCGGTTCGATTTTTTCGGAAGAACGCCGCCGCCTGTCCCGCCTCGACGGCCGCATCCTCTTCGCCAACTCCGACCTGAGTGGCATTTCTATCTTCGAGGAAGCCCAATTCCACGGTGTCGAAGCCGCCCAAAAAGTGCACAAGAAGCTCCACGGTTAGCGTGCGATGTAAATTCCCAGTTCAATTCCGGGAACTTTAGCCTGTAACTTTTCCGCATGAGAAGACTCTCACTGCCAAGGGGCGGAAGCCATCCTGTTCAGTCCGCACGGAATGGGGAAGCTCTGTGGCAAAGTGCCAGCATCAAATAGATATATGATGGTAGGAAGCCGAATTGCCCCAGGAGATCGGGAGAAATGTTGATACGCAAAGCCCACGATTTGACTTACGCCGACGTCACGCCCAAGTCCATCTATCTGGACCGTCGCAAATTCCTTCGTGCCATGGGGATTGTGGGTGCCACCGCCGCGGCCGGCAAAGGCCTGTTCGATTTGGCGTTGCCGCCGCAAAACGCGCTTGCCGCGACGAAATTCAGCGCCCTGGCCAAGAGCCCCTTCAGCACTTCCGAAAAAGAGAACTCCTACGAGGACGTCACGCACTACAACAATTTTTACGAATTCGGTACTGAGAAGAGCGATCCTGCCAAGAATGCGAAGAACTTTACCACTTCCAACTGGATGGTTTCCGTCGAAGGCGAAGTCGCCAAGCCCCACAAGTTCACCATGGACGAAATCCTCAAACTTGCGCCCCTTGAGGAGCGCATCTACCGTCACCGCTGCGTGGAAGCGTGGTCCATCGTTGTTCCCTGGATTGGTTTTTCGTTCAACAGTCTTATAAAGCTCGTGGAACCCACATCGAAAGCGCAATTCGTAGCCTTCCAAAGCTACTATGATCCACGCCAGATGCCTCTGGGACGCTGGGCCGGCATCGAATTCCCCTACGTCGAAGGCCTCCGTTTGGACGAGGCCATGAATCCCCTCACGCTCCTTTGTGTCGGGATGTACGGAGAGTCGTTGCCAAATCAGGACGGTGCGCCTGTGCGCATGGTCATCCCTTGGAAATACGGCTTCAAGAGCATCAAATCGCTCGTCAAGATCAAGTTCCAACAGAAGATGCCGCCGACAACCTGGAATCTGTCCGTGCCCAATTGGTACGGCTTTTATTCGAACGTGAATCCCAACGTCGATCACCCGCGCTGGAGCCAGGCCAAGGAACGCCGTCTCGGCGAAATTTTTAAACGCCCCACGCTCATGTTCAATGGCTATGGCGATCAGGTTGCGAGCATGTATAACGGCATGGACCTGAAGAAGAACTACTAGCCAGGAATTCCCGAATGCGTGCTCTTCTCACCAGCAAATGGACCAAGGTTGCCGTCTTTCTGCTTTGCCTGGTTCCCCTTGACGCGTTGATTTGGCGCGCTATTCACAATGGTCTGGGTGCAAATCCCGTCGAATTCATTCAGCTCACTACTGGCCGGTGGACCTTGCGTTTTCTGATCATCACCCTATGCATTACGCCCTTCCGCAAGCTCCTTGACCTCCCCGATCTCATCCGTTTCCGCCGCATGCTTGGTCTCTTCGCCTTTTTCTACGTGTGTCTCCACTTCCTCACCTATCTTGGCCCCGACCAGTCTTTCGATCTCGCCGCCATATGGAAAGACGTTGCCAAGCGCCCCTTTATCACTGTCGGCTTTCTCGGTTTCCTGCTCCTGGTTCCGCTGGCAATAACTTCGACAGCGGGCTGGATTCGCCGCCTCGGCGGGAAGCGCTGGCAAATGCTGCATCGCGGCATCTATTTCGCGGCCGTTGCGGGTGTCATTCACTACTACTGGAAGGTCAAATCCGATGTGCGTATGCCGATCTTCTACGGAGTGCTCGTCGGAATTCTTCTTCTCTGGAGATTGGGCGACTGGTTTTTTAAGCGCAGAAGACAAGCGCCTTCGCGCGTCACAGCTCCAAGCGTCTCAGTGAATGGTTGAGGAATTGTCCGTCGGCGCGGCGTCCTGGAAGTCCACTCCCCAGAAGCGCGGCGCGGGCGTAAGAAACTCGATTCCCACGCGCTGCCCCTTCGCACCCAGATCGCCCAGATACACAATGCGACATTCCAATTCTTCCTGGGTCTCTGGGTTGGTAATCACCAGCATTTCGCCGTAGGCCACTTCGTGCTTCAGCAGCAAGAGGCCGCCATAGGCATTGACGACCACCGTCTCGCACGTTTCGCGGAACTTCTTTCCGCTGTGGGCGCGGCCCTGCGCTTGCACGCGCATCTTAAAAAAGGCTCGCGAACTTCGCCGGGGTGAGGCTGCCGTGACTTCGCTCATGGCACCCATCTTCGACTGCCCCTCGTAATACCGTCAATCTGTCCCTCCGTACAGGTGTTCGCCAGCAACAACCCGGAAAGAGGGTTGCCTTCAAATCCGTGTAGTTGTGGCGGTGGCCGAATGGTTTGGCGATATTGCGATCCTATGCCGCGGAATTCGCTGCGGTGGTAACCATGATCGTGTTCAGCGGAGCCTAAGCGGCTTTTACATTCACCACTAGGGTTTGTATGCCTGCCAACGGAAGTTTTGCTTGACAGTCGCAAAGACTCAAAATATAGTTCGCAACACGAATTTAATTGTTTCCAAGCTATTTTGTCGGGACCGGATTTAACAACTTAGGGCTGCCATTGGATTAAGTTTCACTCGTAGTTTGCCAATATAATTTGAGTCAACAACTAAATGCGACGCATCAACTTCACCAATACTCAGGTCGCTTCGAGCCAGACTGCTCGCGGCATCAATCGCGGTGTTGTTCTCAACCTTATCCGGCGCCGCCAGCCGATTTCCCGCGCCGATCTCGCCCGCGTGTCGGGGCTTCAGCGAAGCACCGTTTCGCTTATCACTGAACAACTGATTCGCGAGAGATGGGTGGTTCATGGACCCATCGGCCGGTTGCCTCGCGGGAGACGCCCTACCTTCCTCCGTTTGAATGATCGGCGCGCAATTCTGGTCGCCGACCTGCGCCCTGCTCAAACGACTGTGGGTGTTGCTGATGTGAATGGGAACTTTCTCTCCCAGGAAACAATGCCCACCACCCGCGATCCTCGCCTCACGACGGAAGCACTTGCAGCGAAGATTCGCCACTTGATGACGGTTCACTCCGACCGGGTTTTCGAGGGGGTTGGAATCAGCATACCGGGGCGCTTCAGCGAGAGTTCACAACGAATTGTTTTCGCCCCGAATCTGGGATGGCCAGAATTCGACTTCAAAGGAACTATCGAGCAAGCCACGGGCATGCGTGTAGAGCTGGAAAACGCTGCAAATGCGTGCGCGCTCGCTGAAGTTTGGTTTGGACACGGAGAAAAGGTCCGCGACTTCGTGGTGGTGACTGTTTCCGAAGGGATCGGCACCGGAGTGTTCGCCAACGGCCAATTGATCCGCGGATTCAACAGTATGGCTGGAGAATTTGGCCACGTGCCTCTCGATCCGAATGGACCTCTTTGTACTTGCGGCGGGCGGGGATGCTGGGAGGTCTACGCATCCAACCGTGCGGCCCTGCGCTACTACCACGAATCGATCCAATCCTCCGATGGTCTGACTTTCCCGGATCTCCTTGCTTTGGCGGACTCGGGAGATCCGCTCGCGGCTAAAGCCCTCGATCGCATGGTCCATGCACTCGGCAGAGGGATGCGCATGCTCGTCTCTGGATTTGCCCCCGAGGAAGTCGTCGTTGTCGGTGAGCTTACTCGCCAGTGGCGGCGATTTGGGCCGGCGATTCAGTCGGAACTGGACGTGGGCCTTCCCGGCGGCCATCCTCCCCGTGTCCGGCCGGCCGAGGGGACAATGGCCCGGCTGCGCGGAACCGTCGCTTTGGTCTTACAAAAGCATTTTGGCCCGTCCGCAGGCCTACAAGAGCTCGAAGCTGAGGATTCTAGAGAGAACCAAGTTATGAGCAGTTAGAAACACCTCCAGGCAAAGTGGCGGGGTGCTGCGGCGCTTGGATCACAAGTCTCACTTGGGTGGAGGGGTCATGTCCAAGAAATCTCTCGTTCGGAGTGCGATCATTTCCTACTCGAAGATCTGGTTCACAGCGCTAGTTTGCGCCCCGCTCCTAGGTTTATCTCTTTTTCCCGGCGCAGCGACAGCGCAAGTCCTCTACGGCTCGCTGACAGGGAACGTTACCGACCCATCGGGAGCAGTCGTGCCTGGAGCGCAAGTAGAAGCGCTCGACACAGCGACTGGCGTTTCGCGTCTGGCAACTACCGATTCGGCTGGCGTCTATCGATTCGCCGAACTGCTGCCTGGCGTGTACAGAATCACAGTGACGGCCACGAGTTTTGGCGCTTACGTGGCGGATAACGTGCGCATCGATGCTAATACGACACGCCGTGTTGATGTGCAGGTCCAAATCAGGCAACAGGTCGAAGCGGTCACCGTAACCAGCGCGGCGCCATTGCTCCAGACGGATCGCGCCGACGTACATACCGACCTTGACGCAAAAGAGATTTCGGACCTGCCCCTTCTGGCTTCCAACGGCCGGAACTTCCAATCGGCCTACCGCATCGTTCCCGGAGCAGGCTTGCTCGGAGAAAACAACTCGGCCGCTGGCAATCCCCAGCGGGCCATGACCACAAACGTCAACGGGCTGTCCATTAATAACAACAATACCCGGATTGACGGTGCCGTTGACACTTACACCTGGCTGCCGGCCAATGTCGCCTACATCCCCTCATCGGACGCCATCGAATCAGTGAACGTGGTGACGAACAACTTTGACGCGGAGCAAGGCATGGCCGGTGGCCTCGCGGCAAACGTGACCGTCAAATCAGGCACCAACCAATTTCACGGCACTGCCTTCGAGTACCATACCGACAATGAGCTTCGCACGCGTAACTACTTCAGACCTGCAGTCGTGCAACCCGTGAAGCCAAAGAACATCTTCAACCAGTATGGTGGAACTCTCGGCGGACCCATCAAGAAGGACAAATTGTTCTTCTTTGGGGCTTACGAAGGCACTAAAATTCGGACGGCCGGTGGAGCGGCAAAAAACGTCGCGCCCAATTCCATCCGGAACGGCGACTTCTCCGCCCTCTTGCCGGCAGTCGGATCCATCATTCCGGGTTCCAACGGCGTGGCCTTTGTTGATTGCAATGCCACGCCGGCCGCGGGGTGCATCTACGATCCGAACACTGGAAACGCCAACGGCACCGGGCGCACGGCGTTCCCGGGAAACATCATTCCCGCGAACCGAATCGATCCCGCCGCCATGAAGATGGCTTCGCTGATTCCAGCACCCAATGTCGGCGATCCCAACAGCGCAACCAATATCACCAACAACTTCATTCCAGTCGGCGCACCACAATACAACCTGAGCCGAATTGATGCGAAGGTCAACTATGTGCCAAGCATGAAGTCCATGGTGTTCGCCCGGTACAGCATTTCGCCCACGTTCATCTTCGATCCGCCGGCTCTAGGACCCGCAGGCGGCGACGCCACGGGCGGCGGACAGAACGGCAACGCATTCAGCCGCGTTCAGAGCGTGGCGCTGGGCGGCAGTTATCAAATCTCGCCGAGCATGCTGTGGGACCTGAACGCCGGATACACGCGACTGCGCCTCAACGCCGAAAACGTGGATATTGGGACGAATTTCGGGCTCGACACGTTGCACATACCAGGCACCAACGGAGCCGATCACCCGTATGGAGGCATTCCGGCGTTCCAGTTCGCTCAAAATACATTCGCCAATTTGGGGAACGCGAATACGGGCAATCCATTCATCTTTCGGGACAACCAATACGTAACAAACACGAACCTGAGTTGGATCAAAGTACGGCACGATGTTCGCTTCGGCCTCGAGTACTACCACAGTGGGATCAACCACTTCCAGCCTCAAGGGGGAACCTTCGGAACGCCGCGAGGCACCTTTGGGTTCGACGGAAGCGTGACTTCTCTGAGTGGCGCGCCTGGGTATGCCGCTGGCACGAACAACCCTTACAATAGTTTTGCCCAATTCTTGCTCGGACTCCCGCAACGAGACGGCAAAGTCGTCCAGAACATCAACCCAAACGCGCTGCGCTTCACCACCTGGGCTTGGTACGCGCGGGACCGCTGGCAAGTGACTCCCAAACTCACTTTTACCTATGGCGTGCGATGGGAATACTATCCCTTCGCAACCAGCGACCATACCGGCGCGAAGTACTTTGATCCTACGGCGGGCAACGTTTTCATCGGGGGACTCGGGTCCGTCCCGGAGGACGACGGCGTCGACGTGGGCCATGGACTGTTTGCCCCTCGCTTCGGAATCGCCTACCGGTTCCGAAGCAAGACCGTGATCCGGGCGGGTTACGGAATCAGCGTGGATCCGAATAACTTCAGGGCTCTGCGCGACACCTTCCCCAACATCACCAATATGGACTACCAAGCGAGCCAGATCTTCGGAAGTACTTTTGCGCCTTCGACAAGCCTTACGGGTACGAAGGCGAGCTTGGCTCCCTACCCAGGTCTCCCAACGGGTATCGTCTTGGTACCTTTCACCGGGCTTGGCAATGGCGTGATTCGGCTCCCCAACTTCGTGGGCACGACCACCGTGGCCAATCCTTTCCACCGCGGGTATGCAGAGTCCTACAACCTGATCGTGCAGCATGAATTCTTCGGTTGGGTGGCCGAGGCTGGCTACGTCGGCACACGCGGCATACGCATACCTTTGGGGCTCAACATCAATGCTGGCTCCCCCGGGCCGGCAAATACTGCGCCCACGAGGCGCCTGCTCAATGCGAATCCGGCAGTGTGTCCCAGTGGCAACTGCTGGGGAGATCTGAATGCCGTGACACCCTTCAAGGTTACCTACTACGATTCCCTGCAAACTAAGCTTGCGCGGCGGTTTGCCGGCGGATCGGTAATCGGATTCGCTTACACGTTCTCTAAGGCCATCGACTACGGTGAGAACGAGGGGGCAGTCTTTCATCCCTTTCCCGCTAATTGGGCAGACAACAAGGCTCTTGCGGGTTTTGACCGCCCACACAACTTCCAGGCTTATGGCGTATACGAACTGCCGTTCGGCCACACCAAGCGCTGGGCGCAACACGGTATCCGAAACATTCTGGCTGGCGGCTGGCAATGGAACTGGATCATGAGCCGTTACAGCGGTGTTCCTCTGACCGTCACTGGAGGGACGGACAATACCCACGCCCTTGGAGCCACTCTAACGCCCGATCTCGTCGCCCCAATCGTTATTACCGGAAACGTTCAGCACCAGGATCCGACGACGGGTAAATTCGTGAACTGCGCCCTCAACGACCCAACCTGCCAGTACTTCTCGGTTACCTCATTTGCTCAAGTGACTGGGGCGACGCCGCGCTACGGCACTGCCGGACGCGATATCCTCCGCGGCCCTGGCTTCTTTGACTTGGATACCGGCTTGTTGCGGAACTTCCCGATCACCGAGCGCGTGAAATTTCAATTCCGCGTGGACGCCTTTGCCGTGACCAATACGCCGAATTTCGGCAACCCCAACACAACGTTTTCGACTTCCAACAGCTCGAACTTCGGGGTCATCACTTCGACGGCGAGCGGACCGCAGTTCTCCAGTGAAGCGGGCAACCTCACGGGTCAGCGCACTTTTTGGTTTTCCGGCAAGATCATCTTCTGAACTGTGGATTGTTGCGGGAGTTGTTTCACCCAAGATCCACCAAACAGGCCTATCGCGTCACGGATGCCAACGGGTCGGGCACCAATCGTTCATGCGCGGCGCTCTGGCACATCGCTCCATCGTCGAAGAACTACTCTCTTTCGGTAAAGCTCACGTGGCCGACGATTGTGGCCAGAAGTGATTCGCTGCCAATGAGTCGTTTTTCAACACGCTCTCAGGGTAGTGGAGTAAGGCTCTCACCGAGGCGTAGTATATCGATGAGGTCTCCATGGCTCACCCTGCTGCCGATCAGCCAGAATGCTGGCCCGCTCTGCCTCTCAGTTCGTGGAAAGACACGTACGCAACGCTCCATATGTGGACCCAGATCGTTGGTAAGGTCCGGTTGCTTCAGACGCCCGTCGTGAACCACTGGTGGAACGTCCCCTTGTACGTAACCGCTCGCGGTTTGACGACATCTCGTATTCCCTATGGCGAAAAAGCACTCGAACTCTGGTTTGACTTCATCCGGCATCAGCTTGTGCTGGAGACGAGCGACGGACTGGTGAAAACACTTCCGCTGGTGCCGCGCTCAGTGGCCGAGTTCTACGAGGAGTTCATGCAATTGCTTCGATCGGTGGGGATTGAACTGAAAATCTGGAGAATGCCGGTCGAAATTCCCAATCCGATTGCCTTTGATCAGGATCGCGTGCACGCCTCGTACGATCACGCGTCGGTCGAGAAATTCTGGCGCATTCTTTTATCCGTGGACACTATTTTCAACCACTTCAGGGCCAGATTCATCGGCAAGTCCAGCCCGGTGCATTTCTTTTGGGGAAGTTTCGATCTTGCCGTCACCCGGTTTTCAGGCCGCCGGGCACCGGAGCGACCCGGCGTCGACGCCATGACTCGAGAAGCTTATTCCCATGAAGTGAGCAGTGTTGGCTTTTGGCCTGGAAGTGGCAACGTCCAGGGCGCGGCTTTCTACTCGTACGCCGCTCCCGAGCCGCAGGGGTTCAAAGACAAGCGTGTCCGTCCGGATAGCGCCTTTTACGACCAGCAGCTCGGCGAATTCCTCCTGATGTACGACGATGTACGCAAGGCGGAGTCGCCCACGGCCTCACTGCTCGAGTTTTGCCAAAGCACTTACGAAGCCGCGGCAACTCTTGGCAACTGGGACCGTGGGGCCCTTGAAAGGTAGCTGAACTCCGTACGCGCTTTACTAGATTTGGGCGCTGGGTCGTTTCCCTACTGCTCCACTGGTTCAAGCCTCGGATACAAATCCGAGGGGTCCGAATTCAAGACCACCTGTTTAGTCGGCGAAATGATGTAGATCACCGGGCCATTCGTCAGCGCTAACCTCCCGTTTGGGGAAACCAGGTACGTATAGTTGAATGCTTGATCAGGTTTTAGGCTGGGATCCGACGAGGTTGAGCCCACCAACGCAGTGTCACTTGTTCCTGCAACTGCTCCCACTCCGTCGTAAGTGGCCACGCCGGACTCGTGCGTTATGTTCTGGTGCGTCACCGTGATCGAGCCGAAGACGTACGTTCCGTTCGCTGAATGATTCGTGAACGGTCCTCCGGTTTGCATCTCCGCGAAGCCTGCATAGACTCCTCCGTCGACCAGCATCACAAATGCCTTGCTCGGGCTCACTAGATAAAGGAGAGGAGGCCGCGCTCCCCCCACTGCACTCACCCGGCCGTTGGAGGCCACGCTAACAGTCGCGGCATCATTGAACGACGATATGCCTCCGGCTTTGCTTTCTTCCCCAGTAAAAGAATAGCTGCCGGAATTCGACACTGTGAAAATACCCGCGATCAGGTCCGAAGCTGGCGTCGAACTCGGCCCGCAGCTTCCGCAGAGTCCACTCACGTAAAGCACACTCGGGCCGCTCACCGACGAAATCGAAAATGGCCCTCCAGATTGTTGCAGTGCCGACCCCGTAAACGGAGCGTCGCTGGACTGCGAGTTGGCGTTAACAAACAATACTTCGCTCGCTGAAATCATGTACAAGCTCATGTTGACGGTTTGCGATCCCACGGCAAAAGTCATCGCGCCTCGGCCATTCGATGACACGGAATAGCTCCCTGTAAAAGGCAGGCCGCTCGCCGGATAATTCAGGCCGCCGCTCTTGTTGACGTTGCCGCTGTCGTTGGCGTCCAGCTCGCCGCTAGTAATGCCTCCGCTTCCGTTCGCGACAAACGCACCCACCATGGCGAATCGGTTGCGAACGTTTCTGATAAGCGTATTTGTCGTATCTGCGCCAAACGCGTAGTTGCCGGTGATCTTTGACGTCGAGAACGCGCTGGGATCCTGTTTCTCGAAGACCCCCGACCCCAGCGTTCCGGTATTGTCAAACTCGATGAAACGGCCCTTGCTGGCCACGCCCGAACTGATCACACCAAGAGCAAAACGATAGATCGAAGTCCCAGCGGAAGTCGCAATAGCCATACACCCCCGATTGTCTCCTCCCACAGAATACGAGCTGCTCGCACTGTTTATAGCAACGTTCGTTTGAACTCCTGTGCTGCTGTTGATGTCTTCCACGCCCACTGCCCGCGCGATATGCCCCGCGCCGTCGGCATCGAACATCCCGCCTAGCGTCACCGCCCCGTTTGCATCGAAACCTTGCATGGTGAAGGCGTACTGGCCGTTCAGAAGAGATTCGTGGCCAGATCCACAGGACATCACTGGCGGCGGCGCTGTGCTGTTTATAGTGATGCTCAGATTCTGCACGGCAGATTGCGCGCCTGCGCTGCTCGAGTCCGTGGCCTTCACCGTGAAGCTGGTTGTGCCGCTCGGCCCCGTCGGCGTGCCCGTGATGTGCCCCGACGAGTCCATGCTCAATCCAGCCGGCAAGCTTCCGCTGCTGACCATCAGCGTCACGGTCCCGGCGCCTCCGGAGGTCGCCACGGTCTGACTGTACGTCGTGCCCTGTGTCCCTCCTGGAAGCGACGTTGTCGTCACCGAGGGAGCTGGCGTGATGTTAATGGTTATCGATGCGGACTTCGTGGAATCCACGACAGAAGTAGCGGTCACCGTGGCAGTTCCCGCATTTCCAGAGTTGGGTGGTGCATTGTAAGTTGCCGAAGTTGGCGTCTCCCCGGAAAGGGAGCCTGCACCTCCTAACGTCCAAGTGACTCCTTGCACGGACGTGCCGCTCGTTGTCGATGCGCTAAGGCTTACCTTCTGGCCGAAGTCGATGGCTTGAGTGCCACTCGGCGCCAAAATGACTTGAGAAGATGGACTAGGTGGATCTGCTTTCATTCCGGTGGAGCACCCCACGAATAGCGCAACCACGACAAGCAATAGGCACACGGACGATACTTTCACGGACTTCCCCCTTGGTTCTTTCTCGGACGAATTGCGTCCCTGGGTTGGAGTAGGGCGCAACACCATCCTCAGGCTGGAATGACTTACAACACTCTCTAAGGGATGGAGTAGTTTTGGAAAATAGTTGGGACGGTGAAAAACTCTGCTTTTGCAGGTTTCTACTGTCCCAACTTTCAGGTAATCCCAGTACGCTATCGTGTAAGAATGGCGGTCACCTGGCGGGCGGATGCACGCCTTTTTTTGCTGGCGTAGTATAAATTTCTGCGGCCGCCTGCAATGATGCTTCTGTCCAAGGAGAAGCCGATGCGAGCAAAGCAAGTTGTTTCATTCGCTCTGATTTGTATGGCCCTGTGCTGGATGACGGCTGGAAAGGCGCAAGCGCCAGGACAAAAGGCCCCGGCGCGGCTTTACAACACCGCCAAGCAGAAACTCGTGGAAGGCAAGCAGATTGTCGGCGCCACGGTTTTCTCTCCCGACCCGAATATCTATTGCGCAATAGCGAACGCCGGTTACGATTTCTTATGGATCGAGATGCAGCACAGTCCCCTTACGTATGAGGACGTGGCCAGGATGATTTGGGCTTGCAGGGGGGCCACGGCAATGCCTTTTATTCGCGTCCCGGATGCGACGGAAAGCGATATCCAGAAAGCGACGGACATCGGCGCTGTGGGGATTATTGTTCCGACGGTCGACACAGTGGAGAAAGCTCAGGCAGCGGTGAAGTGGTCCAAGTACCCGCCGGACGGGCGGCGCAGCCAAGGCAACGGACAGTACGGGGCTTTGTGGGGAAACGACTACCGGCTGACCGCCAATGAAAACATGGTGGTGGTGATTATGATTGAAACCCCCATAGGCGTCGAAAACGCTGAGAAGATTGCATCCGTTCCCGGGATCGATGTGATCTTCGCCGCCAGCACCGACCTGGGCAATTTTTCCGGACACCGCCAAGGCGACAAGGAGTACGAAGCCCTGGTCACAAGGATCCACGATGTGACCTTGCAGCACGGGATCAGGCTAGGGGGACCGCAGGCCTGGAAGGATCGCCCAGGATTCACCTTTCTCCAAGGTCCCGGCGAAACCCAGCTAATTCAGTCCGGAGCGCGGGTGAACCTCGGCTTGCAGAGCGGGGCACAGTCGAAAGTGGCTCCGATCGAGGGCGCTCCGCCGCACTAGCCGCGTTCGGTGTTGCCTGACAAACGCTAGCGCTTTACCGGATGCGCGTTCTCGGTGAGGAGTGAACGGAGGCGGGGAGTTCTGCGCGCGTCCGGTAAAGCCGTTTGGACGTGGCCGCCCGTGGTTGCGGTGGACGCGGGCCCTATGCAAATTCAATGGTGGGAAGGAGCGGTGTGGAGGTCCGCGGAGGCTGTGCCGCGGAGCGCAAAACACGACACAATGGGCCAATGAGTTGGCTGCCGGAAAGAAGCAGCTCGAAGAGCGCGGTCGAAGAAGCGGGCGGAAGGAATCTGCTCGGCGGCAAGGTATAGAAGTACGCAGCGTGCCAAAGCACGCGGAGTTTTCGAGTTGGAGAGAACCTTTTCATGCCGCAACGGTGATCTTCGGTGGAGAACGAAGCTGGATTTCAGCAGCAGTGAGCCGCTCGATGACCTTCATCGGTCCGCCACACTTGGGGCAGCGATAAAGATCGGGGCAGTCTTCGGTGGAAGAAGTGTGTTGCTCGACGGGCGGTTCTTGTGCCGAGCTCAGCAACTGAAAGCAAAGAGGCAAGGTCGTAGCGCGCCGCCGGTTGGCCAGAAAGCCGAAATGCCGGATGCGCACGAAGCCTTGCGGAAGGATGTGCAGTAAGAAGCGGCGCAAGAACTCGTCGACCGATAGAGGCAACAACTTCTGTTTGTTGTGGTCAGCGGAATCGCGCCAGCGAAAAGTGACTTGGCCATCGGCGAAGGAGACCAGGCGATGGTTGGAGATGGCCACGCGATGGGTGTAGCGGCCCAGATATTGCAGCACATATTCGGGACCACCAAAGGGACGTTTCAAGTACACCACCCAGTCTTGTCGGTAGAGTGGCCGCAGCCAGGCAGCGAAGATCTTGGGTTGCGCAAGAAGCTTCAGGTCTCCCTGGAAGTTGAGCTGGCCATTGTGGAAAGCCTGTTCGAGAGCGTCGACGAACTTGCCGCGAAAAACTTCACGCAGCACTTCCTTGGGAAGAAAGTAGTTGTCTCGTGAGCGAACCCAGCAGGTGTGATCGGGTGAGAGGCCGCCGGCAGGAACGACACAATGAACATGCGGATGAATTTTGAGTTTTTGGCTCCAGGTATGCAACACGCTGAAGAAGCCAATCTCTGCGCCGAGGTGTCTCGGATTGCGAGCCACTTCGAGAAGGGTTTCGGCACTGGTGCGGAACAGGAGATCGTAGAGGATCTTCTTGTTCTGCAGAACCAGTGGCGCCAAGCGGCTGGGGAGTGTGAAGACCACGTGCAGGTAGCGGGTGGGGAGAAGCTCACGCTGGCGCGCGGCGATCCACCGTTCCCGAGCAGCGATCTGACACTTCGGGCAGTGGCGATTGCGGCAGCTATTGTACGAGATGGGGGGACGATGTCCGCAGCGGGTGCACTCATCGAGATGACCGCCGAGTGTGGCGGTGCGACACCGCGCAATGGCCAGCAGCACTTTGACATGCTTCCAACGGAGCCAGTGGCGGTTTCGTTCTAGGAAAGTATCTCCCGCAGCGCGGATGATATCGGCCACCTCCAGAGGCGGCCGGCTCATCTACTTCTCGCCGGGTGCCTCGTCGTTCAGTGGGAGTGAGTCTAAAGGACTCACCGTTGCGTTGAGGTGCCGTTCGGAGAGGTGCAAGTAGATCATGGTCTCTTTCAGATCTTGATGACCGAGCAGGACCTGAATGGTGAGGAGATGGGCGCCGGCCTCGAGTAGATGTGTGGCAAAACAGTGTCGAAGAGTGTGGGGATGAACGTCTTTCTGGATACCCGCTCGTTTGGCCGCTTTCTGACACGCGTACCAAACCGTTTTCGTATCGATCGGCCGATCACCGCCATGGTCGCGGTTGCCTGGAAACAGCCAAGCACTGGGCTTGCGGTGGTAGAGGCGCCACTGTGCGCGGAGTGCCTCGAGTAGCTTTGGACTGAGCATGACATCGCGATCTTTGCGCCCCTTGCCGCCACGGATGTGAACAACCATCCGCTGACTGTCGATGTCTCTGGCTTTCAAGTGGGTCAACTCGGCGTTCCGGGCGCCGGTGGCGTAGAGCGTCATGAGCAGGATGCGTTGGCACGGAGTGCGCGCCGCATGGAGGAGTTGCGCGACTTCTTTCTGGCTAAGAATCGCCGGCAGGTGACGTGTCCTTTTCGGATAAGGAGTCTCGGCGATGCTCCAACCCTTTTTAAGCGTCTTAATGTAAAAAAACCTTAAGGCTGCCAAACGGACCGCGACGGTACCTGGTGATAACTTCCGTTTTTGAAATAGTCCGGCTTGGTATTCGCGAATATGCCGGGGGCCCAGGCGATCCGGGGAGCAGCGGAAGTATCGAGAAAAATCCTCGACTGTGCGGATGTAGGAACGTGTGGTATGTTGAGCGTAATTAAGACGCTGGAGTTCTTCCAGCATCATTTTGCGAAGTCGGGTCATGGGGACCTCCTTATGACCCGACAACTTATCTCAACCAACAACCAACCACTGCTCCGTTCGCCTCACGCGAAGCGTCCGCCGCACGGGCGGCTACGTCCAAACGCATGAATCGGAGAAGCGAAGTCTTGCTTGGCATCTTCCGTGACGCGGATCAAGAGATATTTGCCGCTCAGCTTGAAGAAGATCGCCTGCGGCGATGGAGCCGCGATAGACCAGGACTTTTA
>Ga0209056_10002060_pt1 | contig 21881 bp, 14 predicted proteins | sample GraSoiAngelo_114_FD_185876 | JGI IMG/M metagenome (GOLD analysis project Ga0209056, IMG submission 185876) | Grasslands soil microbial communities from the Angelo Coastal Reserve, California, USA - 14_0903_13_40cm (SPAdes) (version 2) | ecosystem: Environmental > Terrestrial > Soil > Grasslands...
CTCGCCAACTCGGCGTGCGCGATCCAGATGTCCTCTTGCTTCTCCCGCTGCTTGCGCGTCCCCATCGCCATGCGCCGATTCTACGAACAAAGTCTGTGGATACCTCAGAAGTTTTTGTTTACGAATCTGGACTTGCACCACGGGCTGCTATATTGTCCAAGTGCGAGCGGCTCGAACGGCGCGATCTTATCCTCAAATGTCACGTTCTCGCCGGGCGCAAGATTGCTTTTGTGCACAGAAGTAAACTGCGCGCCGCCCGCGGCTACTGCACTGCCGAATCGCACAGTACCGGCAGTGATCTTCGTCTTCGTTGCGCTGTCGGATATTGCTTCCCATCCGTAGTTGATGCCGATCACGTTGGCGAAATCATTTCCTGCTATGACTACATCCTTGTCGCCCACATTTGTAATGACATAGGAAAATTCCACCGGCACGCCCGCTTTGTTTGTCACCGATTTAAGCTTCAGTCCATCCAGGCGAATACTCTTCTCAGTAATGTCCCGCACGTTGTCGGCTGGGACCGCCGGCTCACGCCGCCAAGGATGGGACGTAAGAGCTGCGGACACGCCCTCAAGTCCGACGCCCATAATTCGACACGCCATGAAATAGTCTTTGCCATCGCAGATGTCTATATTTGCTGCTTCCTTTGAGAAGTCGAACTGTTTGCCGTCGGTATCGAACACTACAGTGAAGCTGTATGGCGTGCCGGCATTGAAAACGTAATTTTCATCGTAGTATTCAGGATGAAGTTTGGTGAAGTAATTGCCGAATGTCCGGTGGCCTTCTGGGCCGAGATACGCCGGAAAGGTAAGGTAATGCCCGGCCTTCGGGAATTTCAGCTCGTAGGTGAGCGCAAACCGGATGCTGCTCTGATCTGATGCCAGTGGTTCGATGGATGCACCTGTCTGCTCAATCTGGTCTAAAACCTGTTTCCTTTTCGCGTGTTGAACCAGGGTTGTGAAATAGCTCGCCGGAAGCATTGGTTCGGCCGCTCCCAGAACGAAAATTGCCCACCCCGCCAGTACCAGTGCGCGACTCCGGCGCAGGAATCTGCGGATGCAGAAGTATGCCGCCCATATCAACACGACCTCTGCAAGGAAAATCCCAACGAATGAGAGGGGAAAAGCAAAAATAGCCATTTCCTTCATGCCCAGACTGAACATGACTGTGTTTTGCACAAAGGCGAGGACGGTTGCCGTGATTGCAATAACCAACACCATGCTCATAAGGTACGGCCAGCTTTCGAAGAAAAAACAGGCAAAAGCAATATCATGAATTCTTTGTTTCAGAAAGACGCCAGTTAGTCGTGCGCCGCGCAATCCGAAAACTGGGCTCGGAGTCCGCGACTGTGAACACCGAATCGCGCACGAAGCGGCTCCTGTCGCGTAGACTGGGGACCTCATCAATCAGCTCTTTCAGTTGCTCTGCCGTCCATATCTCTCCCGGCGTGTTGTAAATAGAGCTGCGGATTTCGCCTACGTCCTAACCCCTGAACGTTGGCGCCTTCGATCTGATTGCGAAGCGTTGTCAGGATTTACGGACAACGCCGCACTCGAAGGCGGAAACCACCCGAACACCTTGACCTCTCCTGACTTGCGGTCCACGTTGACTTCGGCGAAAGTTGCAATGTTGCCGTTTTCGCGATCTCTGTTCTTCCTCCCGCCGTAAGACAGTTTCAATTCTTATGAAGGCATTTGCTCAGTGATACGATATCGGCTCACTTCGGCCCGGTCACCCAGACAGTTTCCATTCGCAAGGAGATGGTTATGCAATGGACCCAGGTCTACGACCCATTTGGTTATTGGTGGCTCTCTACGCTGGTTGCGGCTCTACCCATAATCACCCTTTTTACGCTGCTGGCTGGTCTCAAGGTGAAACCACACTGGTGCGCCATCTCCGGTGCATCGACAGCTGTCGCGGTTGCTATTGTCTTCTTCAAAATGCCTCCAGGGCTCGCAGCCATCAGCTTTGCGTATGGTGTGGCCTTCGGGGTATTGAAGATCGCTTGGATCGTTCTGGCTGCGGTGTACCTCTACGACATTTCTGTTGCGACCGGACAATTCGAAATCATGAAAGAGTCGGTCGCAAGAATCACTCCGGACCGCCGCCTACAAGTCCTGCTGGTTGCTTTCTGTTTTGGAGCGTTCATTGAGGGAGCGGCCGGATTTGGGGCCCCGGTGGCGATCGCCGGCGCTTTCATGATTGGACTCGGTTTCAAACCGTTCCATGCCGCGGCGTTGAATCTGATCGCGAACACCGCACCCGTGGCCTGGGGAGCCATCGGCACCCCGGTCCACACGCTTGCGGCAGTAACGTCTTTGCCGGAATCCGATTTGAACGCCATGATCGGTCGAATTCTCCCTTTCACCGCGATCATTGTCCCTTTTTGGCTGGTGAGAACTATGGTCAGTTGGAACGAGACCTTCGAAGTATTTCCCGCCATCCTGGTCGTAGGTATCTCATTCGCATTTACCCAATTTTTCTGGTCGAACTATGTGGACAGTAATCTTGTGGACATCATGGCAGGAGTGGTGTCGATTGTCGCTCTCTTAATCTTTCTGCAATTCTGGAAGCCAAAGAAGCCGTGGCGCTTCGATTACGACGACAAGGCACCCGCTCGCACCGCGGCGTCACCGGAGATCGTGGACCAGGTTGGTGGGGAATGGGCGGCCGGACAGTTTGATGACTCGGGTAATGGGCGCAGGTATACAACCGCACAGGTTTTGAAGGCCTGGATGCCCTTTGCGGTGCTCTCAGTATTTGTGCTGCTGTGGGGACTGCCATCGGTAAAACTGGCCATGAATCTAGGCACGACACCGGCATTTCGCGTAATCCTTGCGGGTGGCAAGGTTCGACCCGGCCCGCCGGGATGGGATGTCCCTTACCTGCACAATGCGATCTCGCGCGCCGTGCCGGTGGTCGCGAAGCCGACTCCCGAGGCCGCCCGCTACGATTTCAACTGGCTCTCAGCCACCGGGACCGGCTGTTTCTTTGCTGCAATCGTCTCCGGTTTACTGCTTGGTCTGGGGCCTTTCCAGCTGATGAAGATTTTTTTGAAAACGCTAGTGCGAATGCGGCTCGCCATGATTGCAATCTCTTTCATGTTGGGGCTGGGTTATGTGACGCGCTACTCGGGCCTGGACGCGGTGTTGGGTCTGGCATTCACGCGTACTGGATGGTTGTATCCATTCTTCGGGACATTCTTGGGCTGGCTGGGGGTCGCGCTAACCGGTAGCGACACTTCCGCCAATGCGCTTTTTGGCAGTCTGCAGAGAATCACCTCTCAACAACTCGGCATCGACCCGATTCTGATGTGCGCAGCCAACAGCGCCGGAGGCGTGATGGGGAAAATGGTGGACGCTCAGTCGATCACCATTGCCACCGCCGCCACCGAACAGGTGGGCAATGAAGGAATCATCTTCCGTTTCGTGGCCTGGCACTCAGCGGCCCTATGTTCCATTGTCGGAGGAATCGTGCTGCTCTATGCCTACGTGTTCCGTTCCTACGTGCCGCATGGGCTCTTCTTCGTGCACTAGAAAAGATCGGACCTAAGCTTACGCTAGTCTTTGAGGGCGTCCCGGTCGTGATTTGCCCAAAGCGGCTACCTGCGAGGGCGAGCTTCAAGCCAATACAATCTCAGTACCTTGTCACCGGCGCTCTCCAACCACGTCGCAATTTCTCTGGTCCGAAAAGGCCGATCTCCTGGATCAAGGTCGCGATTGAGCAACTCCGTAATTTCTTCAGCCGTACTTGGCTTCCTAATCTTGTTCAACGCTCGAAGGATGTGGTCATCGAGGCGGCGGCTCGCGTTTGGAACTTGACACATGTCCGGCTCTCGGGTTTGAAGGGGAACCTGTCCAGAGCTGCTCATTCAATGTTTGGCGCAGTCGCGAGCAAGATCAGAAGATGAAACGATCAACTTGAGACCAGTTGGAGAATCATTTTCCGAATTGCCTCTGGTCCGTGCTGACCTGCCGCCCTCGACAAAGTATACGACCGCTCGAACCCGTTTGGTCCCTCAATTCTCATATCCCAGTTCTCAGTTTCTCGAGATCCGACGACTGACACCCTCCACTCTCCTGTTTTGTCACTTAGTGCGTGCTCGATGCCGACGGCAATTTCCCGGCACAGCTCAGCATCACCGAGATTCTGTAGCTCGATGGTCACTCCCATAGCTGCGATTTTACAGAAGTGGGTGGTGCTGACCTCCTGACCTCCAGTGCAAACTGATCAAACTATGCGCGGTCCGAAGGGACGAGCAAAGGCTTCGAGGCGCTCATCGATAAATGCCTGCTGAAAACCGGGGAATTGACGCAACTCGTCTCGGAACAGGGCCAAATATGAGAGTGCGACTGTGTACGTCAGAAAATAGTAAAGGCTGTGACATTGGTTATGCTCTAGCCGCCAGCTCCTGCGAGGGAGCTAACTGCGTGGATGCATGCACCGTCACAGCCCTTGATGCGATCACTGCTTTGGCAGTTCCAAACCCCAACTGCTCCTCGCAGAGTCAGTCGGTTTTTTCGGGTCTGGTTGCTCTCCGAGTTGCCCCGGTTAGCAGATCACCCAGCTTACTTCGGACTGGCAAAGTTTTAATTAAGCCAACCCTTTCAGCCGTCGACGTGTGCAAAGTTAAATAGTTGCTTCACCGATGTCAATGCTTCTTTCGATCGCTTACTCAAATATCTGTGGACGCAAATGTGGAAAACCGGAGCATTCTGCACATCGGCAACAGCATGTAAGACAACCGGTTCAACGTCTTGACGGGGCAACGGACGTCACGCATTGTTGTTCCAGCACACATCCCAAACATGTCGAATCTCGTTGCCTACGTCGATGGAGGGTCTCTCGGGAATCCAGGTCCCGCCTGCATCGGAGTCGTGATCGACGATTCTGCGGTAGTGTCACGTTTAACAGACAGTTTGGGAGGTGGGTCTATCTTCGGTGGGACAACGGCAAACGGCGTTCCAGAACGATCGGCACCGTCGAAGATTTTCCAACCAAAGAGTCCGCTTGGCAGGCTGCGAGAAATAAGCGTAGTCAAGCGCCTAAACCAATTGCAGGAAACCTGAGAATCTTAAACGCACAATACCGGGATGAAAGAATGCCTAAACGACGGAGCACGAGACGCGGGTACAACATTTGGCTGGATAACCATATCCTGCCGAAGTGGGGTACTTCGCCGCTCTCGTTCCTGCAAGCCCGCCCTGTCGAGCTATGGCTGCGATCTGTCCCGGTTTCGCAGAAAAACAAACTGCACATTCGGGGAATGCTGAGCATCCTGTGGGATTACGCGATGTGGAGAGGAGACGTGCCCACGCAACGTAATCCGATGGAGCTTGTACGCATAAAAGGGGCAAACAAGAGGCTGAGAAAACCGCGAAGCCTCATCGCCGAAGAGTTTCACGCTCTCATGGAAGCTCTTGCCGGAGATGTTTGTTCGCGCACCATGCTGCTTTTGGCCGTCAGCTTCGGGTTTCGTATCTCAGAGGTGCTTGGCTTGAAGTGGAAGGATATCGACTGGCTGGCCAAAACCATCCGCATCGAGCGCGGCGTAGTGAAGCAGATCGTGGATGATGTTAAATCTTCGTATTCTGCCGGCACCATGCTGATCGCCGATGCGCTGCTCGAAAGCATCAAGCAATGGAAGCAGATGAGCCAATTCTCCGGCGCGGAGGACTGGATATTTGCATTCCCAGTGAAGTTGGGGCGCCAACCATTGAGCTACACCCATGTATGGGGAACTCTGGACCGAACCGCTAAAAAGGCGCGCATTGGTCACGTGAGCTCTCATACATTCCGGCACACGTACCGGACGTGGCTTGATTCCAGTGGGCGTTCAACAGAAGCTAATGCGTGACTCCGACATTCGCGACCACAATGAACATATACGGTGATGCGGTGACGGATGACCTCCGAACGGCAAGTCACAGCTCGGATCGCCCTGGCAGTGACGTAACGGATTTGCAGCGGATTTGCGAATCCGTAAGTGCTTTAGATGCTGGGGTGGGAGACGGGAATCGAATCTCACTCGCAACGTAAATAGAACAACTTAGAGCGCAGCAGAGGGCACGTAATACCCTGTTTTAGATGTAATGCAGTGCAAACGGCACGGGAATGGCACGGGAAATAGGGATGGGAAAATCGCCCTTCACTTTGGTGCGGTCTTGGTAGCCGGTACAGAAGCTGCGATTAAAAGCCGCGTGGTGAGCAGCACCCGCGCAGCTCTCGATTTTTCCTTGCGATAAGGCAACCGCACCGTGCTGGTAAGGTGTCCAAACGTTTAAGCCGGGGATTGTGGCGGGACACTGTTGGAGTCCACTCGCTTGTGCCCGTTGCCTGCCCCGGACGAAAAGTCCTGTAGCTAAGGCCGCCGTGTCCATTCCGGCGGCTCTTTGTCTGACTAAATTTTATCAGCATAAATAAAATCCGGCGTCACCTCACGCCGTCACAGCTCGCCACAATCGGGAATAAAAACCGGAAACTGATTGAGTCGCAATCCCGGCAGGGCGAGCGGACAGACTTAACTTCTAGGTCGTCCGACCGAGAAGTCCCGTTAGCGCGTCCCCCTATTGGAAGCGATGCCAAAATAGCGAAGGCCGTGGGGACGAAGCAACCGTCCGCCGCGCCGCTGCAGTGGTCAAAAGAAAAGCCCGCCGATCTTTCCCGGTGGAGTGCGGGCGCACTCAACACGAATCAGCGGGCCGTCCCTTTGAGACGCGAAGCGGATTCTAACAGCTTGGGAACGCTCGTGCGGCCCTCGGATGTTTGGGGACTCCCAATCCAGGTGAACTGGAGGCCGGGCCGCGCACCCTGTAGGGCCGCAATTCAGTGTCCAATTTCGTCAGTCCGGTTGGGTGCGCTAACATGCGCCAGGCAAGCCCGCCTTACCCGTTTTTCGCCTCTACCACGGCAATAAACATGCAGTGAAACTAAAACGTCTCGGCTCGTGTTCTACTCTTTTGGTTTTCAAAGGGGGCTAAGAGATGGCAAGCCAGCCAGTTCCGAACCATCAGAAAGAATTAGGGTCGCCGTACTGTGCAGACCCTAACTGTGAATACTGCAAAAAATTGCGCGAAGCACAAGAACGACTAAAGCAGGATCGGACCAAGAACCGCACGCAGGGGAGCGAAGGTCCGGCAGGGCCGCACGGATTCCGCGATTAAGGCCGCTTGGTAGCTCAGGCGGCTAAATCATGCAGTTTTGCGTTGGGGGATGTTGTTATCCGATGTGGCTTCGGCGCGTACACCTTCGTTGCAATGGTCGAGAACCGATTCTAGTTCTCTGCGCAAGTCCGCGACACGCTCAAGGTTGTTTTCTCTCAATGCCCTTGCTGCCTCGGCAACGATGTCCCGCCAAGACCGTTCCGGTTTGCCGCTAGTATCCGACATGGCCAGATGAAAAGTCCGTGAAGGTTATGCCCTGCCCTCAGTGTCAACTTTCAGCACCGAGGGCAGTGCGCTACGCTTGCCTGTAGCAACTTCAATCGTACTTGGGCGGCACTTTACCAGAAGCGCCAACAAACGCCCATAAGCGAAAAGGACGCTGGACTCTTCACAACGCGGGCCGCATTGTGAAGTTATTCTCCAATTGCATCTGACAATCGCCCGCCCCAAAGTAAACCTCAGCGTGCGCCAAGAGGGAGCAAAAAGGGCCGAGAATGATTTGGGATTTGTGAACTCAACGCCCGGTCCTTTTTCCCTCGAAATGAAAAAGCCCGCCGATTGAGCCAATGGGCCAATGCGAACGGTCCGCAAATGGCACGGGCTGTGTTCTATCGGACCGTCAATCTGCTAATCACCCTTTCGTTCTGACGCGCTTCTTATCGCCCTTCAATTCCATTAAGCCCATTGATTCGCAGCGTTTTTTCTGGTGGGAAAACGGCAAACGCAGGTCAAAGGCGTTAGGCCGCTTCCCTTCCGAAATAAAAGCGTGGGCAGCGGCGAAACCGTACCGGGATGCGCTGGATGCCATCAGCAAACCATCTGCGGTAAAGGTTGGCGAATTGGTCGCGCAATACCGAGTTGAGAAGATGCCACAGCGGGCGAGCACAAGGCGCGGATACGAAACTTTTCTCCGCAACTACATTCTCCCGAAGTGGCAGGATTCGCAAATCACGGACCTGCAGGCGAGGCCCGTTGAACTGTGGATTAAATCTCTCACTCTCGCGCCAAAGAGCAAAGTCCATATTCGGGGACTCATTCAAACTCTGTGGGATTACGCGATGTGGCGCGGGGACGTGCCCACACAACGGAATCCGATGGAGCTGGTCCACGTAAGGAATGCGTCCAAGCGGCTGCAGAAACCACGGACGATGACCATTGAGGAATTTCACCGGCTGTCTGCCGTTCTCACAGAGCCTTATCGGACGATGGCAACAGCGGGTGTATGCCTCGGATTGCGATGGTCAGAAATCGTTGGGTTGCAGTGGCGGGACATTGATTGGCTGAATGGGGAGCTGAGACTTCAACGCGCCGTGGTAAAGCAGATTGAAGACGAAGTGAAAACCGTTCATTCCAGCAAGCCTCTCGCGCTTGACCCGCGCATCCTGGACGTGCTGAAGCTGCACAAGCAAAACAGCATCTTTACCGAGTCGCATGATTGGGTCTTCGCGTCACCGGAAAAGCATGGAAAGCTGCCCCGGAGCTAAACAGCGTTTTGGGAGAAGTTGGGACGTGCATGTCACGATGCGGGCATCGTCCACGTTTCGCCCCACAGCTTTCGGCATAGCTATCGTGCGTGGCTTGATGAGTTGGGCACGCCGATTACAGTGCAGCAACGTGCCATGCGACACGGGGACATTCGCGTAACGATGAACTACGGGGACGCGGTTGGTGTCGGGTTGCGGGAAGCCTCAGCGAAGGTTGCCGCAAGAGCAATACCGCAATAACGGCACGGGAACGGCACGGAACGTACTCTAACTGACTGAAACATTGGGGTGGGAGACGGGAATCGAACCCGCAACCGTCGGAGCCACAGTCCGGTGCTCTGCCAGTTGAGCTACTCCCACCAGATTCCTCGATTATAGCAAGCACCTGCGAATGGCCCTGTCTCGCAACCGTCAGCTCCTGCTCAATTCCAACCAACGACCCAAGACGCCGCCAAACTTTTTTACAATTCTTAACATTCGCTTCAGCTAAAATGTCGGCCCGAGGAGACTTTTATGCCAGTCAAAGCTGTTCCCACCGGATTTCATAGCCTTACTCCGCACCTCACCGTCCGCGATGCCGATAAGGCGCTGGAGTTTTACAAAAACGCGCTCGGCGCCGAGATTCTGAACGTCGCCCGCATGCCTGACGGCAAAGTCATGCACGCCGCACTCCGCATCGGCAATTCCATGCTCATGTTGAATGAAGAAATGCCAGAGTTCGGCGCACTGTCCCCCCTGTCCAATGGAGGAGCAGGCGTGACCATCCACATCTACACCGAAAACGTGGACGACGCGTTCAACCGCGCGGTGAACGCGGGCGCGAAGGTCGCGATGCCGTTAATGGACCAGTTCTGGGGAGACCGTTACGGTCTCGTCACTGATCCCTTTGGACACAAGTGGTCTTTGGCAACGCACGTCAAAGATCTGTCTCCAGAAGAAATGCAGCGTGCACAGGATGAAGCGATGGCCAATATGCCACCGCCAGCCGCAGCAAAGAAGACAGCTTAGGAATATTCCACGTATGCACTCGGGAAGGGCACGACTTTTAGTCGTGCCGCCCGTTCCTCGTCAAACCAGGCTTTAGACGCTGAGGTGTGTAGGCGCGCTAATACGCGAGCAAAATCCGTAGATCTCGCAGATTGTTTCCCGTGGGCCCGATGACGACAGCATCGCCCAGTGCTTCGAATAACGGATACGCGTCGAAGCGCGTCAGGTGAGCGGAAGCGTGGAGCCCTCGCGCTTTTGCTCGCTCGAGTGTGGTTCCGTCTGCAATCGCTCCCGCCGCCGCGCTGTTTCCGTCAATCCCGTCCGAACCGGCGCTAAGTATGCAAACAGTTTTGCTTGCAATTTTTGCTGCGCAGTACAAAGCGAACTGTTGATTCCGTCCCCCCGTCCCACCGCCTTCGACGTGCACCGTCACTTCCCCTCCTGAAAGCAGACACACACGTTCATGCTGCTTCCGTAGATCATGCAGGCGCTGCAGAAGATAATCAGCCGCAGCGGCGTAATCCCTGTCATCGCAGCTATTGTCGATTTCCACGACGAATCCCTGCCGCTGCGCCTCTTTTGCCGCCGCAGCGATCAGCGCTGAGTTCGACAGAATTGTCCACCAACGCGCTCGAATGAAGGCTGCATCGTCGGACTTCGGGGTCTCGTCGAGCACGCAATGCTCGAATAACTCCCGCACCGACGACGGAAACTGCTCAACCATCGAACGGTTGCCCCACCCTTCTCCGTTTTTTGGAGAGGGTGGGGATTTTCGGCTTGCGATCACATAGCAGTCCTCGATCGTTGTCGAATCCGGCATCGTCGGCCCGGAAGCCAGCGCATCGGGCATTCGATCGGGAACGTCGGATACCAAGATCGAAACCTGCTGTGCCGGATACGCCGCCTCCGCCAGCCTTCCTCCCTTTATCGCCGATAGATGTTTGCGGATGGTGTTGATCTCACCGATCGGCGCACCAGAATGCACCAGCACCCGATAGGTTTCAATGAGATCATCCAGAGAAATCTCGTCGTCTGTCGGCTTTTCCGCAGTCGCGGACCCACCGCCACTCACCAAATAAATCACCAGCGATGCTTCGTTCATCGTACGCAGCGATTTCAGCATGGCATCAGCGGCGCGAATAGATTCTGCATTCGGCATGGGATGCCCGCCGTGGAAATAACGAAAGCCACGAATGTGAAACTCCGGCTCGATGGGGCTTGCAACGATGCCCTCGAAGCGCTCTCCCGTTTGTTCGTGAAGCGCCGTGAGCATGGAATGCGCGGCCTTGCCGATCGCAACTACAGATACTCGATCGTATGAATTCAGGTCATACAGGTCTTCACAGATTCGCAGCACTCCGCGCTCGCATAAGACGTGCCGCGTGAACGCCTGTTCAATGCTTGATTCGCGGAGCGCATGATCGAAGATGTGGCGTGCAATTTCCTTCATCAGAAGACACTCCCATCTCGCCGGTCCAGGCTTGAACCTGGGAGGGCACCGCCTTTCGGCCGCGCCGGTGGCGTGGCGTTGCACTCCGGCTTTAAAGGCTGTAGTCAGTTCACACGGCTACGCTGCGCTGAAAAGCGCCGCTCTTCCGTGGTGGCGCAAGCTTCATGACTGTTTCTGCACATGATTGAACTCGTGCCCTCCCAGAGTGCAGTCGCCCAGAATTGGTCCCGGTTCGAGCTAAGGCAAATCGAGAAATTTGTGCTGGACCGTAGGATCGGGTATTGGACACGATTCATACCGGCCAAAAAGACGATAGCGATTGCGCGCAATCAAGTTGTACTGCCAATCACGGACATGTCGTGGAAACAATTTGATCAGCCTTCCCCATACGCGCCAGATCCCGCCCAATTCCTCCAGAACTGCCGCACTGGCGTCATTTCTTGAGAGCAGACGCTGGTTCGGCTGGCCGTAGTCCAACGTTAAAAAAAAGGTATCGATATCGTTCGGATCGCAATGGTGCTGCTGGAGCAACTCACGTGCGAAGTTGCTTTGCAGTTTGGCGAAACGAAAGCGGTCCTCCTGGTCGCGCTTCAGCACAAACTTTACCAGGCGGTTGCATAAGCCGCAGACGCCGTCGTAGAGAATTATGGGTTGCATGGAAGACATTGAATCAGTGAATCATCGGCGATTGAATCAGTGACGACATTTCGTACAAGCTTATTCTTTGCAATCCTTCCGAAAGCCTACTGCGCCTTGGGAGCCAAGCTTTTGACCGCCACAGGGGCAACCAAAAACCCGCAAAGTCGCAGAGAAGAGCAGGATTTCAATGATTCAATCCCCGATGATTTAATGATTCAATCTTTCCAGCAGATACGCTCCCGGGCCCTGTTGTCCGCGGATCGAACGGCAAAACTCGGTGACTGTAAATCCCGCATTGAGCGCCTCCGTGAAAGCCCTGCGGGTCGCGAGCCTCCATTGATGGGCGCGGCCAATATCACCGCTCTCCATCTGGCCGATGTCGCCGGGGATCTCGATGGCAATTCGCTGGCGAGAGAGTGCCTGGCACAGATCTGCCTCGGCCGGATTACCGTCGCCATTAAACCTGACCAGCGGTTCAAGCAGAGCCAGCGCGTCGAGTGTCTCCGACCGGCGACTTCTCCCTTTAACACGCTCTTCAACTCGAGAGTCTGCCAGGCGCCATGTGACCCACAGGCGATCAGTACCATTCGTATGCAGAGAACTAGAAGTCTGGGCGCCGTAAAAATCGAGCCTGTAGCTGTTGGAAATCACGCCAAGTTTCGCGAAATTCAAATGCGCATTACGGCTACGTAAAGGATCAAAGGTCCAAGTTATTTCTGCGATACCGCGGGCTAGGACTCGATCTCTTTGGGCCAACTTCAACTGGTATCCAAGTCCGAGATTGTCGAATGCAGGGTGAACTGCCAGCGTGTGGGAATGGAACCCGACCTTTCCTTCTTCCAGGCTGGGAAATGCAAACGCGAAACCGACCATCGCATCTTTCTTAAAGGCACCCAACCAGATGCTACCAGTGGCCTTCATCGCCACGGCGAGCGTCAGAGGGGTCACATCGGCGTCCTCGAACCCCCAGACCTCTTTCTCCAGGCGCAGTACGGCTTCGAGTTCCTCAATCGTCGTAAGATTACGAATGCTAGTGGCTGAATTCGAAACCGAGTTGGGCATAGTCGGGTTTTCGGCCAATATACTCGACCGTGCGAGCCAGCGCCATCTGGCCGCAGCTAAAGAGATGGTGCGCCACGGTAAATATTTGTAAATGGCTGATGACAATTGCATTTAGGCATCATCCAACCTTCGTCGCGCCGTTTTTATGCGCCGCTCCATTATTTATATTTACGATGATGACGCGCTCCAAACCTGTAAACCGAGGTTCAGCGGATGAGACCCGAAGGCGATTCCCGCCGGCAACGAAATAAAATTGCCGTGTTGAGTTCAACGCTGCTCCTAGCGGCGGTCTTTATGACCGCGTGTAGCCAGTCGGGCCCAGGTCCCTCACCAGCACGCGCGAACACGCCGCAGAGTGTTCCCGTCACCGTGAGTCTGGCACAGCAGCAGGACTTGCCCATTTATTTGACTGGTCTCGGCTCGGTGACGGCGTACTACACCGTGAACGTCAAGAGCCGGGTTGACGGGCAACTGGTTGACATCAAATTCCGCGAGGGTGAGTTTGTCAAGAAAGGCGATCTGCTCGCCCTGATCGATCCCCGGCCTTATCAACTACAGCTTGATCAAGCGCAGGCCCAATTGTTTCGTGACCAGGCGTCGTTGAAAGATGCGCAACTGAATTATGAGCGATACAAGAGTCTGCTGCAGGAATCGGGGGCAATGTCACAGCAGCAGGTGGACACGCAAAAGGCCGCGGTGGACCAACTCGAAGGAACTACGCGCAACGATCAAGGGTTGGTGGACAATGCAAAGCTTAACCTCGCATACTGCCACATCACGGCACCAGAGAGCGGACGAATCGGACTACGTCAGGTTGATCCGGGAAATATTGTGCACGCGTCGGATGCGAATCCGATGTTTGTCATAACCCAACTGCAGCCCATTACGGTTCTTTTCACTTTGCCAGAGGACCAGCTGCAAACAGTGGCGCTGCACATGCGAAATGGCACCCTAGGGGTCGATGCATATAGCCGCGACGACCAGACCAAGCTCACCACCGGAAAGCTACTCACCATTGACAATCAAATTGATCAGACCACTGGAACGGGAAAGCTAAAGGCTGTTTTCGATAATCGCAACAACGAGCTCTGGCCGAATCAGTTTGTAAATGTGCATCTGCTGCTGGAGACGAAAAAGAACGCAACAGTCGTTCCTTCCGCGGCTCTGCAGCGTGGCCCGCAAGGAAGTTTCGTCTATGTCGTGAAACAGGATAAGACCGTGGAGGTGCGTCCGGTCACCGTTTCAGGCACAGAAGGAAACCTGGCGGAAATCGCCAACGGAATCTTGCCCAACGAAATGATCGTCACCGACGGGCAGGATAAGTTGCAGGCCAACAGCCGGGTCGAGCCCCATCAGCAAGGACCCGGGACCCAGCCCGCATCCATTCCTGGGTCGCCAAGTCCTAATCCTTCGGGCACAAGTCAGGGACGGCGCCACGGAGCCGGACCTCGGACTTCGGGCAATCAGAATTCCGGGACAGCTTCACAATGAATCCGTCGCGCCTGTTCATATTGCGTCCGGTCGCAACCTCGTTGCTGATGATCGGGGTTCTTCTCGTGGGTATCGTAGCGTACCGGCAGCTCCCGGTTTCAGCTTTGCCGGAAGTGGACTACCCAACCATTCAGGTGATGACCTTCTACCCTGGCGCCGATCCGACGGTCATGGCGTCGTCCGTCACGGCACCTCTAGAGCGCCAGTTCGGACAAGTGCCGGGTCTTAGCCAAATGACGTCCAGCAGTTCGCTGGGCAGCTCGATCATTACTCTGCAGTTCAATCTTGATCAAAATATTGACGTCGCCGAACAGGAGGTGCAGGCGTCGATCAACTCCGCTGGAACTTACCTTCCGACTGATCTGCCGAATCCGCCTGTTTACAGTAAGGTGAATCCGGCGGATGCACCCATTCTTACGCTGGCCCTAACTTCAGACACATTGCCTCTGTCGAAGATCGAGGACCTCGCAGACAGTGCGCTGGCACAGAAGATTTCCCAGGTGACCGGAGTCGGACTCGTTTCAATCAGCGGCGGACAAAAACCGGCGGTGCGCATTCGCGCTAATCCGACCGCGTTGGCATCGTATGGACTCAGCCTGGAAGATGTCCGCGCTGCCTTGGCGGTCGCCAACGTGGACCAAGCTAAGGGAACGCTTGATGGCCCTCGCCAATCTTTCACCATTGATGCGAATGACCAGCTGCTCTCGGGAGCTCAATACGCGCCGATCGTGATTGCATACCGGAACGGCGCGCCAGTGCGGCTCACAGATGTTGCCAACATTCAGGACGACGTCGAGAACGTGCGCCAGGCCGCCTGGGTCGGCCAGAACGGAAAGCTCTCGCCGGCGGTGATTGTAAATATTCAGCGGCAGCCGGGCGCCAACATCATCAGCGTCGTGGACCGTATTAATCAGTTGCTGCCACGTCTGCAGCTCGCGGCCGGCGTAAAGGTTTCAGTACTTACGGACCGCACTGTCACTATTCGCGCTTCCGTCAAAGATGTTGAGTTCGAATTGATGCTCACCATTGCGCTGGTGGTGATGGTGATCTTTCTCTTTCTCAGAAACCTCAGAGCAACGATTATTCCCAGTGTTGCCGTGCCGCTTTCACTGGTGGGCACGTTCGGCGTGATGTACCTGCTGGGATACAGCCTGAACAATCTCACGCTGATGGCGCTCACGATTTCGACCGGCTTCGTGGTGGACGATGCCATCGTAATGATCGAGAACATTAATCGCTTTCTAGAAGCTGGAGATTCTCCACTCGATGCGGCGCTAAAAGGCGCAGGTCAGATCGGCTTCACCATCGTTTCGTTGACGATTTCATTGATCGCAGTGCTCATTCCCCTGCTGTTTATGGGCGATATCGTTGGACGCCTATTTCGTGAGTTCGCCGTGACCCTGGCGGTCACGATCTTGGTTTCCGCGTTCGTCTCGCTGACGCTGACGCCGATGATGAGCGCGAAACTGCTGAAGTCAAAACCTGGCCACGTGGCCCCGGACGCCCCCGTCCGGGGTGGCCGCTTCTATGAATGGTCGGAGCGCATTTACGAGCGGATCATTCAGTTCTACGGACAGACATTGAAATGGGTGTTGCAGCATCAGACGGCCACTCTGCTGGTGACGGCGGCAACCCTGGTTCTTACGCTGTTTCTTTATGTCCTCGTACCGAAGGGATTCTTCCCGGTGCAGGACACCGGTGTAATTCTTGGCATCTCTGACGCACCGCAAAACATTTCTTTTGCGGCAATGTCAGCGCACCAGCAGCAACTCGCGCACGTCATTTTGAAAGATCAGGACGTTGACAGCCTTTCGTCATTCATCGGCGTGGATGGGACCAATCCCACACTCAATAGCGGCCGCATTCAAATCAATCTGAAATCGCGCGACCAGCGCAGTTCGACTGCTTCTGACATAATTCGCCGTCTGCAACCGGAACTGCAGCAGCAAGTTCAGGGAATCACCCTCTACATGCAGCCGGTGCAGGACCTTACTGTGGAAGACCGGGTCAGCCGCACGCAGTTTCAATACTCAATGGAGGACACAGACGCGCACGAGCTTTTGAACTGGTCGCAGCAATTGCTCGACAAGCTAAGAGCCGCTCCAGAACTGCGCGATGTGGCAAGCGATCAACAGAACGGCGGCTTGCAGGCTGATCTTGTAATTGATCGCGACTCTGCCTCTCGGCTGGGTATTCTGCCGGCGGCAATTGACAATACTCTCTACGATGCCTTCGGTCAGCGGCAAGTTTCCACCATCTACACCCAGCTCAACCAATATCACGTTGTGCTTGAAGTTGATCCGCAATTTCAGCAGAACCCGGACGACCTCGACAACATTTATGTGAAGTCAGGGACTGGAACTCAGGTTCCTCTAGCGGCCTTCAGCCATGTTGAACAGACCAACGCTGCGCTGGCGATCAATCATCAAGGCCAGTTCCCGGTGGTGACTCTGTCATTCAATCTTGCACCGGGGGTCTCGCTTGGTGAGGCAACTAAAGCGATTGATGCTGCAGAGCAGGCGATTCACATCCCGCCTAGTATTCATACCAGTTTTCAGGGGACTGCAGCCGCGTTCCGCAACTCGCTCTCGTCCGAGCCGTTGCTGATTCTGGCTGCCATCATCACGGTATATATCGTGCTCGGTGTCTTGTATGAGAGCTACATTCATCCGGTCACGATTCTTTCCACGCTCCCCTCGGCGGGTGTCGGCGCGCTGCTGGCCTTGCTGATTACCGGGAACGATCTGGGCGTGGTCAGCCTGATTGGAATCATTCTGCTGATCGGAATCGTCAAGAAAAACGCCATCATGATGATTGACTTTGCACTGGAAGCCGAGCGCGAAGAACACAAGCCACCAGAGGAAGCGATCTTTCAAGCCTCGCTGCTGCGTTTTCGTCCAATCATGATGACGACTATGGCAGCGCTGTTTGCCGGACTACCATTAGCCTTGGGCCGCGGTACGGGATCGGAGTTGCGGCATCCGCTGGGCATCACGATTGTCGGTGGTCTGCTGTTGAGCCAGCTCTTGACGCTTTACACGACGCCTGTCGTCTATCTCTGGTTTGACCGTTTATCGCAGCGGTTCGAGCGTTTCGGCTTCCGGCATTTCCAGGAGCAACCGGCAACAGGGGATTAAGCTTGAGCGTCTCATCTCCATTCATCAAGCGGCCCGTCGGTACTTCCCTGCTGACGGTGGGATTGCTCCTCGCAGGAATTCTGGCATTTCGCTTCCTTCCAGTAGCACCGTTACCACAAGTCGAATTTCCCGTAATTCAGGTGCAGGCCTCGCTGCCGGGCGCGAGTCCGGAGACCATGGCGTCAGCAGTGGCAACCCCGCTGGAAAGGCAATTCGGGCGCATTGCCGGCGTGAATCAAATGACTTCAAGCAGTCAGACCGGATCGACCGGCATCGTCCTGCAATTTGATCTCAACCGCAACATCGACGCAGCCGGCCGTGATGTTCAAGCTGCGATCAACGCGGCACGTAGCCAGTTGCCGTCGTACATGCCGGGCAATCCGACCTATCGAAAAGTCAATCCTGCAGACGCACCCGTTCTGATTCTTGCACTGACGTCGGACACGATTACTCTTCCCCAGATGTATGATGCCGCCGACTCGGTGCTTTCGCAAAAACTTGCGCAAGTGAATGGGGTTGGACAAGCGTTTGTCGGAGGAGCGGCGCGGCCGGCCGTCCGGGCGGAAGTGAATCCCAATCAACTCAACAAGCTCGGGCTTGGACTGGACGCGGTGCGTACAGCATTAGGTTCGGCGAATGCCAATCGTCCAAAAGGAGAGGTCGGGGATTCCAATCGAACGTGGGCCATTACTGACAATGATCAAATCAAACTAGCGGACCAGTACCGTCCGCTGATTATCTCCTATCAGAACGGTGCCCCGGTCCGGCTCGGAGATGTGGCGAGGGTTGATGATTCTGTGGAGGACATGCGTGTCATCGGTCTCGCTGCGGGCGGTTCAGGAGAATTGACAGAGCCAAAACCCGCAGTTCTGATTATCGTCTTTCGCCAGCCCGGCGCGAACATTATTGACACTGTGGACCGCGTTTATGCCCTGCTGCCGGAGCTCTCCGCTTCCATATCGCCGGCAATTCACATTAACGTGGTCCTGGATCGGACCACGACGATTCGGGCCTCAGTCCACGACATTGAAATCACGCTGCTGATCTCGGTCGTCCTAGTCATTCTGGTGGTGTTCGTCTTCCTGCGCACTGTCCGGGCCACCATTATTCCAAGCATTGCGGTGCCACTATCACTGATCGGCACCTTCGGCGTGATGCACCTGGCGGGCTACAGCCTGGACAACTTGTCCCTGATGGCGCTGGCGATTTCAACCGGCTTTGTTGTGGATGACGCAATCGTGGTGCTCGAAAACATTACGCGCTACATCGAGCAGGGGATGACGCCCGTGACAGCCGCCTTTCGCGGTGCGCGCGAAATCGGCTTCACCGTGCTTTCCATGAGCACGTCACTGGTTGCAGTCTTCATTCCTATTCTGATGATGGGCGGAATCGTGGGACGGCTGTTCCGTGAATTCGCGGTGACCTTGAGTGCAGCGATCGTGGTCTCCCTGCTGGTTTCCTTCAGCACCACTCCTATGATGTGCGCCCAAATACTCAAACCCAAACAGGAAGAGAACCATGGGTTCCTCTACCGTTTGTCGGAAGGGGGCTTTAACTGGCTGTTGCGCACTTACCGCACATGCCTGACCTTCGTTTTGCGCCACCAGTTTGCAACGTTATGTGTCACCATCCTGACCGCGGCTGTGTGCGTGTCTCCATACTGGGGTTTGTATGTGAGGGTCCCCAAAGGATTCTTTCCTCAACAGGACACAGGCCGCGTGAGCGGCTCGGTACAGGCCGACCAGGATATTTCGTTCGCCGCCATGCAGCAGAAGATGCAGCAGTACGTAAGCATCGTCGCTAAAGACCAGAACGTGCAGGCTGTGGTGGCTTTCGCCGGAGGCAATACCGCTAAAAATCAGGGCCGCATGTTCATCACGCTGAAGCCAAAAGGCAGGGAACGAAAAATTACAGCGGACCGTTTTATCGGGGAAATGCGGCGCAAACTGGCGGCGGTACCGGGAGCCTCTTTATTCATGCAGTCTGCCCAGGACTTGACTATCGGAGGCCGGCAGAGTCAGGCGCAATACCAGTACACCTTGCAGGGAGAAGACTTGAAGGAGCTCAGCGCGTGGGCGCCGCAGCTCTTGCAAAAACTTCGCACGCTCAAGGAACTGCGCGATGTAAACACCGATCAGCAGGACAAGGGGTTGGGTTCACAGGTCGTAATTGATCGTGACACTGCTTCCCGGCTGGGCGTTTCTCCCCAAGACATTGACAATGCGCTGTACGACGCTTTTGGGCAGAGGCAGGTCTCAACCATTTACCGACAATTGAATCAATACCATGTGGTAATGGAAGTCGATCCACAGTATCAGCAGAGTCCGCAAGCCTTGCAGACTGTGTACGTGCACTCATCAAACGGTCAAGTGGTTCCGCTCGCAGCGATGGCGCACTTTGGCCCGGCAAGCACTTCTCTGGCGGTAAATCACCAGGGACAATTCCCTTCGACGACGATTTCGTTCAATCTTGCGCCGGATGTGTCTCTTGACCAAGCGACCGTGGCGATCAACAATGCGGAGCGCGATATCAGGTTTCCCGCGACGATTCACGCCAGTTTTCAAGGCACCGCCGCCGCGTTTCAGGAATCCCTTGCCAACCAACCGGTGCTGATCGCGACCGCGTTGCTCACCGTTTACATCGTGCTGGGAATTCTGTACGAAAGCTTCATTCATCCCATTACGATTCTCTCGACTTTGCCTTCGGCCGGTGTAGGCGGGCTGCTGGCATTACTACTCACTCACAATGAACTCAACGTGATGGGAATGATTGGGATCATCTTGCTCATCGGAATCGTGAAGAAGAACGCGATCCTGATGATTGATTTTGCGCTGGATGCAGAACGTCGCGAAGGCAAGTCTCCCGAAGATGCGATCTTCGAAGCCTGCATGCTTCGGTTCCGCCCAATTCTGATGACAACCATGGCTGCAATGCTGGGTGGATTTCCACTCGCGCTTGGTACCGGTACAGGTTCGGAGCTACGTCAGCCGCTGGGAATCACCATCGTCGGTGGACTGATTCTGAGCCAGGCATTGACGCTGTTCACCACGCCGGTGGTTTATCTCTATCTCGATCGGCTCCGCTGGTGGTTCATGGGCCGCCGGCGTTCGGTTTCAGGACAAATCTCCCCAGCTGGAAGCCAAGCCGACTAGAACGGGACACTTTCCCAAACGGTGTGTCGCGATTACTCCAGTTACTTGCGTGTGGAGAATCCCAGGCTAGTCTTTGGACAAGACATATAAGTTTGTGCGTGGGAGTTGTCTCATGTTAAAGGGCCTACGATGGGCTGCATTAGCCAGCCTGCTCTCGTCAATCTCCGCCTTGGGGCAGGCGTATCAAGTCGTTTCCGTGAACAATGGGGGAACGATTGCCGGGACGGTCAAATGGTCGGGAGCGGTGCCCCATTCGGCAACGCTCGCTATCACCAAAGACCCTCAGATTTGTGACCCGGAAGCGCATAAGACTCGCGACCTGGAGCGCCTGATTGTCGGAGCCCAGGGCGGTGTAGCAAATACCGTTGTCTTTCTGAAAGATATTTCGCGTGGCAAGGCCATGGATCTGCCGGCGCAACGGCAATTTCTCGATCAGAGACAATGCCGCTACGAGCCACACATTCTTCTGGTCCCGGCCAATGCGAAGTTGCAGATGAAGAGTTCCGACGCAGTACTCCATACCGTCCACATGGATGGGGCAGCAACCTATAATCTGCCGTTTCCTTTTCCAAACCAGGTAATTGCTCGCGATATGCCAGCCACCGGTCTCGTCAATCTGAAGTGCAACGGCGGACACACCTGGATGAACGCGGAGATGATGGTGGTCTCGCATCCCTACTATGCGGTCACGGATGAAACCGGAAAGTTTGAGCTGACCAACGTGCCTCCCGGTGATTACCAAATTGTTGCCTGGCACGAAGGCTGGGGTATCGCGCACCAGCAAGGATCGTTCGATGTGCTCACGGAAAAGCGAATCGAGCGCCCGGTTTTCACGCCCCCGCGTGAATGGGAGAAGAAAGTCAGCGTTGACCCTAATGGCAGCGCGACAGTGAACTTTGTAATCGGCGATAAATAGTGCCGGGTGATTAGTGGCTAGTTCGATGGCTGTGGAGCGATGACTGACTGCTAATCACAACGAAGTATCTCCTAAGCCTTTGGCTTACCAGCCACTTAGAACCATCTACCCAGCCGTCCCATGACCTCAGTAATGTGCGCCGGCATTCCTTTCCGCTTACGCTAAAGTGGCAGCAAGTCTGGGGAGAATCCTATTCCGAGCACCGGCACAAGTAAGGCGGCTCAGTCGTCTGCGCGCCCATTTATTCACAGCCTGAACATTCTGGTGAAGCATGTGCGGCTTTACGGACCTAGCCACCGGCGCACGACGGCCCAATTCGAGGTCGCCTGGAACGAACTGAGTGAGACCATTGCTAAAGCTAAAGGCGGCGTGGTCCTGGGCGTCTCCAGCGACCGCCTGC
>Ga0209056_10002061_pt1 | contig 21881 bp, 22 predicted proteins | sample GraSoiAngelo_114_FD_185876 | JGI IMG/M metagenome (GOLD analysis project Ga0209056, IMG submission 185876) | Grasslands soil microbial communities from the Angelo Coastal Reserve, California, USA - 14_0903_13_40cm (SPAdes) (version 2) | ecosystem: Environmental > Terrestrial > Soil > Grasslands...
CTGACCCTCGGAATTTACGTGGAGGTATTGCAACGCTGGATCGGTGATATCACTGGCGTGTTCGCGCGCGGCAAAATTATTGATCCGATTCGCGAAGGTTACGAAGTGATCGTTCCTGATTTGCTTACCGTTCTGTGCAGTTTCGAAAATGGCGCCGAAGGCGTCCTGGAGTTTAGCGGTATCAACGCATTAACGTCGGGCGATCGGCTGGAAATTTACGGTAGCGCCGGCGCGCTCGCGTACGATTTCACTTCCGATGTTCTGCAAGCGGGAAAGACCGGCGATCGGGCGCTGCACTTGGTCGATATTCCCCAGGAATTGGAAGGAGAATGGCGCGTGGAAGAAGATTTTCTCGCGGCCGTGAAGTCAAAAGGCCGCGTGCGTCCTCATCCGAACTTCGAAGACGGCCTTCGATACATGCGCGTGGTGCAAGCTGTCGCTGATTCTCGTGGGCGGAACGAATGGGTAGCAATCAAACGCTCAATGTAATGCCGAGAGCCGCAAGCGAAGCAGGCTAGCAATCAAGGCGTCATCGCGTTTCCTACCAAATACCTTCTCACAACTAATGCCCACACCAGCATTGTGACCAGTTGGTACCACGCGAAAAACCGATCGTAACCGCGTCGGTTGAGAATGAGACCGCCGCCAGCAAGAAGCGCATATTGGCCGACGAACGGAACGTACCACACCGGCTGGAAAAGTTCGCCATGAACTGCCGTTTGCGCGAGGTCGAGCAAACACATCGCGATGAACGCTGAGTAATAGCCCGCGCGGTTCCGTTCGAAACGGCCCTGGTGTTCTTCCGCTTCCGACAGGTCGGGTGGGTAAAGGAAAACTGTGAGCAAATACAGCACCACCGTCCAGGCAATCAGCACCAGAAATTTGTCGAAAGTCCAGTTGACCTCGGTGTTCCACCTAAATGTGACCCACCACTGCAAAACCAGCAGTACCAAAGTCGCGATGGTGAGGACAAGGTGGACTTCATCGAGCGGGTTTTCTTTGCGCCGGTAAAACGCGCGCCCGGCTCCCGAGAGCAGATTGGTAACACCCAGGCCGATGATTATGGACATCAGCGCCGCAATGAATTCGAAACTGCTCATCAGGTTTTGTGCGTTCTGCATGGCGCGTCCAACTTAAAGTAGCTCAAAGCCGAAAATCGAGTGACAAATGGCAGCGTCCGACGCGTGCGCTACCAAATTATCGCTTTGGCGCGTGCGGAGCGCTAACGTTCGGCAACCACGCAAGCGCGTCATTTAAATCTGCCAGCGCACGGCCTTCGATCGGATCATTGTGATAGGCGCCAGGCAATGAGATGACGCGCTTTTCGCCCGCGTATGCGTTTACCACTAATCGATGAAATCGCGGCGCGACTATCTCATCCCTTTCTGCCAGCAAGAAGATTGCCGGGGCACGACTCGCTTTCGCGTTCTCAATACTGTCGAGGTCTCTCGGGATCTGCAATGCGATTGGACCGGCCAACAGCCACAGGTTCCACCATCCAAAGCGGCGAAGGATTATTTCACGTAGGGGCACTGGATTATGCAAAATCAGCCCGGCGACGGGACGTTGCGCCGCGATGTGGAGCGCAGCGGTTGCGCCGATGCTTGTGCCAAAAGGCACGATCGGTTTATCGTCTGCGTGATGTTGTAGTTCATCAAAGGCCGCAAGTGCGGCCGGTCCGATCCGCGATAGTCGCGCCGGTCCCGTGCTCCCGCCGAATCCCGGGTAATTCATTCCCCAGATTTCAACCGCGCGATCGCTCCACATTTCAGCCTCGAGGGCTGCCCATCGATCGGCGCGATCCGCGTTCCCGTAAAAACGCAAAATAAAAATATCAGCAGCGCCCTCTTGTTGTGCTCGGCGCGATTGTGCCGTCCACACTTCTAACTCGCCATTCTGAAATGGGACCGTTTTGCGAACGGCACCCCTGGCATCGATCGGCGCTCTAGTTGGAAATAAGATCAGATGGTCCGGCAAATGACCGAAAAACATCACGACCAAATATACGACGCAAATCACGAGCAAGCGCCAAGGCTGGCGAATAATTCTTGGCCTCACATTTTTCTGGCGAGCCCGGAAACCCTACGGAGCCGGTGTGACCGTGGATTTGATTTCGTTGGTTTTTTCTGCGGTGCCGAGAAATCGCTGATACAGAAATGATGCGACAATTGCGATAACAGCGACGACGACGAACGCGCTGATACGATAAAGTTGATCAAGCTGCGAAAGGTCGTGAAAGAAAAGTTTCACGACTGTGACTCCGAGCAAGCCGAGACTCGCGTAGCGGACCGGGGCAGTTCTTTTGCGCATGCCGATAATGAGCAAAAGCAAGGCAAACAGGGCCCAGGCGATGCTGTAGCTCATATCGCGCGCGAAACTTCCTGAGAATTCAAACGTCAACGCGGCCACGCCCGGGATGCTGAAGTAATTGGCGATCTCGATGTTGACGAGCAGGAAGGCGAGCACGGTGCCGAGCGTGTAAAGCAACGGCCGCGCATTGTGCCCGAGTACGCGATTGCGCGGCGGCGCGAGCAATCGCGCGGCGGCAAACAAACACACTGTCACAACGCCGTAGGTATAAAGATACCAGTTAAAAACCGGGAACGCGGCACGCGAATGATAGGTGAGCACGGCTGGATTGAGAGCGAGGCGGGTGAATACGGTTACGAGCAATGCAACCCCGGCGAGTCGCAATCCGGGATGTGGCACGCGGTGGAAAAGCCAGCAGAGCGCTGCGCCTTCCAAAGCCCAACCAACAGTGATCCATTCTCGATCGAACTCGATCGGAAAAATCAACGTGATGAAGAATAGCGTCGCGCCGCCGAACAGTGCGAGTTGCGCATTGCGTGCCGGGCTGGTGAGCGGTGTGCGATTGATCAACACGAACAGACCGAGCAAGGACGGCAGCGCAAATGCGGCTGGCACCAGACCAGGAACCCAGTTCGGATACGCAGTGCGAATGAGCTGATACACCAGATAAAAGTGCAACGGCCCAGCCAGCGCGGCCGTAGCCCACGGCACAGTTTTCTCTGCAGACCTTCGATGAAAGATGAACGGAAACGCCGTGAAGAGCGCATAGAATCCGAGATACCAAAGCAACGGGAGGCTCGCCCGCGCAGGATCAAAATGTTGGAAATGCCACGCGTGTTCGAGCGCAAGTACGGAAACAAGTGCGACGGCGGGCAGCACGCCGAACGAAAAGAGCTCGCTCATGCCGAGAAGTAAAATGATTAACAACAACGCGAGACCGAACACGGGCGACGGGTTCGCAAGCGGCAACCGCAACGTCACCATGATGAGCAGAAGAAACGGCAATGCCGCTGACAACGCCGGAAGTTGAACAGAGAGATTTCCCGGATCGGTGATGTCGCCGAAAAGTTTTGGCGTGTGTATTCCCGTCGTCGTTAAACGGCGGCATGCCCGGCTTGTCGCGACCAGAAAGAAAACCGCAAAGCCGCCGAGGATGAACAGCGCCGTAGGTAAGCCGGTGAGTTCGGTCGGAATCCGCAGCAGCCACCCGCCTATGGCTATCAGCGTGAGCAGGAGCACGGCAAGAATCGGCAGGAGTGTGGCCGTTGCCAGAGCGAGAACAATCGCGAGGAGATCGATAATCAACACGAGCGGCCAAATAACAATTGAAAGCCCGGCGAGTTGAAAAATCGGCATTAACACCAGGAGGAGTGACAAGCCCGGAAATGCATGACTCCACCATGGAATCTGGACACTTCGCAGACGTTGCAGCGCGAGTGGTGTCGCGGAATGAAACAGCGCGAAGACAAAGTAAAATGTCAGAGCGGTATAAAGATGCGTTGTTGTGAGATCATAGTTTGTCCACACAGCGAGAAGAGTGAACGCCGCCAGCCCCGCAACTGCATTAAGAATTATCAGCCTGCTTTCGAGCAACGTGAGCGCGAGCATCCCAAGATCTACAATGAACAGGTAGCTGAACAAAAGCGCCGGCCGTTGCGCGATCGGTTCAAACGAGAGCAGATAGAACGCCGAGCACATCGCCACCGCTCCAAGCCCGATCCCGCAGGCGAAAAGTTCAGGGCTCGTTTTCCGCGTACGTTTTGACCACGCCGCTGCTGCGAAAAACAGCACCTGAAATCCGGCAAATACCGCCATGACAACCAGCACTTTGTTTCCAGCGAAATATTTTTCGGGAATAAAGAACGTCCCGACCCAGGCGAATTGCATCAGTGCAGTTCCCACGGCGCCGAGAGTCGGAAGCACATTCCAGCCTTGTCGTTGCGAAAGCGCGAGCAGACCGATATCGAGCAGCGCGATGTAGACGAAAAGTCCGAGCGGGTGATCCTGACCGGTCGAAAGCAACACCGGCGTTAGAAAACCACCCGCGATGCCGAGCACAGCGACCACGATCGCATTCAACCGGACGGCGAGCAGGAACGCGACGGCCGTGATCAGCGTCATCAGCAAAAAGGTTGGAATGAGACCGAAGAACGCGAAATGGTAATAGGATCGACACGCAAACGTCACCGCATAGAGCACAAGAATTCCAGTCGCGCACAGCGTCTGCGCAGTGACGGCGTTTTCTTTCCGTTTCAGAAGCAGACCGCCGATGAGAAGGCTCACGCCGATGGTGAATCCAATGGCAACCCGCAGCTCCGGCGGGATGAGATTGTGCTCGAAAGAATATTTCACGAAGAACGCCACGCCGAGGAAAAGCGCGAGCCCGCCGATCCACGCGAATAGTTTCGCGCCCATGAATTGCTCCCAGTTAATCGGCGGTCTGGCTGGCGCTGAGATTTGGGGCACGCTTGGTTTGATGAACCGTTCCGGAATTGGCGGCGGCATTGATTCTTTCTCTTGCTCAATCGGAGCAGCTGTTGTGATTGGAGCCGGCGGCGGGACCCCGAAAGCTTTCGGGGCTGCTACAGCCGCCTCCGGTTGCGGGCCTTGAGTGGTGTGCCGCCCCAAAGTGCGCATTTCGTTTTCAAGTGATGACAATCGCGTAGCTAAGTCATCAAGGCCGCGCTTTGTGCTGTTTGCTTTTGCGAGCGCGACAAATGGCAGGACGAGAATCGCAATCAACAGACCGACGATGAACAGGATCAGGAGTTCCATTTGTTTGTGAGATTTAGCCGAATATTCGGCTCTGCTGGAGAGGATAACTGCTTTCCTCAGCGGATGTTAATTGATAAAAATTGCGGATTTCATCGACGCTTTCGATCATGAACATTCATCACCTCGAGTTGTTCTATTTCGTCGCGAAACACGGCGGTATCGCGGCGGCAGTGCGCAACATCCCTTATGGCATCCAGCAACCTGCAGTAAGCGGCCAGATCGCGAAGCTCGAGGAGTCGCTTGGCACCAAGCTGTTTCAGCGACGACCATTCGCGCTTTCGCCTGCAGGCTTGGAACTATTCGAGTTTATCAAACCATTTTTCGACAACGTTGAGATCGTCGCTGAAAAGCTACGGCAGAACAAATCGCCGCAATTGCGCATTGCCGCGCCATCGATCGTGTTGCACGACTATATCCCGGAGCTGCTGCAGAAGCTTCGAACTAAGTTTCCCGAATTTCGCCTTTACTTGCACGAAGCAGCGCGCGCCGAAGCCGAGAGGCTACTTCTGGTCCGAGATGTCGATCTAGCCATCACTCTCGTCGAGAAAAAATCGCGCGCCGGGATTCAGGTTCGACCGTTACTTAAACTGCCGTTGCTTCTACTCGTCCGGAAAAATTCCCGGCTCGCTCGCGCGGAAGAGCTGTGGAAACGCGATAAGATTGAGGAAACGCTAATTAGTTTGCCACGAACAGACCCCATTCACGCTTCCTTTCAGCGCGGTCTTGAGCGGCTCGGAGTGGAATGGTTTTGTGGTATCGAGGTCAATTCGGCTCGCTTGATCGAGCGTTACGTCGCGAGCGGTTATGGAATCGGTTTGGCAGTGGCGGTCCCAGGCTTCAAGCCAGCCAAAGGCGTGCGCGTTTTGGAGTTGCCAGATTTTCCGTCCGTCGTCGTGGGCGCATCGTGGTCGGGCAAGCTCTCGAATATTTCGAGACACTTGCTTGCTGAACTGGAAACCGAAGCGCAAGCGCAGATGCGCCGAATGAAAAGGCGGGAGTGCTAAACCGAAGTCAAATTGGTTCCCGCCGCGGTACGCTAATCGGCCTCAACTTTGAGCATCGATTTAATCTGCTCGCGCAATTCCGGCGTCTCTTCGTGTCCATGCGCGGAGACCGCATGCTGCACCGCTGCGTCAAGGACTTCTTGTTCGGTACCGGAAATTTTGAGCGAGCAATTCTTCTCACTCGGATAATCTCTGCAATCGATCGATTTTCTTTGAGCTGCCATTGTGACCTCCGATTTAATTAACTCTTTTTTAATTCGGCTAAATCTTTCAGGACTTGCTCGCTGTGCTCGGCGGGTTTCACCCCAGTGTATACCTTGGCGATTTCGCCTTTCGGATTAATGATGAACGTGTTCCGCGCAGCAAGTTTGCTCCCTTTGTAATCCATGATCGACCCGTATTCGGTCGACACTTTCGCGTCGGGATCGGCCAGCAATTTGAAATTGAGTCCTTCCTTGGCGCAAAAATCTTTGTGAGACTGCGCGGTGTCCACGCTTACGCCGAGAATCACTGCGTCCGTCTGCTCATATTTCATCGAGTCGCGCTGGAAATTGCGCGCTTCCAATGTGCACCCACTGGTGAAATCCTTTGGATAAAAATAAAGCACCACCCATTTGCCGCGATAATCTTTCAGATTCACCTGCGAACCGTCGCCGGTGGCTAAACTAAAATCCGGCGCGGGTTTACCGACTTCGGGTTGCGTTTGCGTTGCTGCCATCAATCCGAACGTGCCAAGACCGACAAGTGCTGACAAGATCATGTTTTTCATACTCATCTTCCAGTTTTCGAGCGCAAAGGCAGGTAGTCAAGGAACGATGCCGGAAAGCTTTTCGGTTCGAATCAAAAACCCGGCGCCTGGGAAGGCGTGACTCGTTGAAAAGAAAGGCTTGCGTGCGATTGCGCATTTGGGGCAAAACTGTGCCGCATGGCTCAAATGGTCGCATCGCCACATGCGGAAGTGAAACCGATGCGGCTGATTCTCGGCTTGATTGCCTGCATCGGGCTTGTTCTTACATTTTTCACCCTGTTATTCGGGTTCGCGACAATTCCGGCAAACTCCGTTGGGGTGAAAACGCGCTTCGGCGCTTACCACGATATCGTCAATCCCGGACTTGCCTATGCCATTCCCTATATCGAGGAAATTCACGTTGTGCCGACGCAGCGTTTGTTGAAGCTCGAGTTCGGTTTTTCTACGCCGATCGCCACGAATATTTACCAGGGCGATCCGGAGCCCGGGGAAACAGAAACGATGATCACGGGCGATCTCAACACCGCTCTCGTCCCATGGGTGGTGCAGTACCGCGTTACTGATCCAAAGATGTATTTGTTCGGTGCGCGCGAACCGGAAAAAACTCTCCGTGATCTTTCCGAAAGCGTTATGCGGGAAGTCATCGGCGATCGCACGGTGGACGAAGTTCTCACGATTGGCCGACATGACATTGAGACGTCAACTTTGAAACGTTTGGCCGACCTCTGTTCGCAGTACGGCCTGGGAATTCAGATCCAACAAGTACAACTGGCCACGGTGCGTCCGCCGCCGGCCGTGCAGGCTGCGTTCAACGAGGTCAACCAGGCGCAACAGGAAAAGCAGACTGCGATTAATCAGGCCTGGTCGGTCTACAACGATGCCGTGCCGAACGCACGCGGCCAGGCAAAAGAGCGCGAGAAACAGGCCGAAGCGTACGCGTTCCGCCGCGTGAATGAGGCAAAGGGCGAGGCACAAAAGTTTTCGTTGTTGCTCGCCGAGTACCGGAAAGCGCCGGAAGTCACGCGGCGGCGTCTTTATCTCGAAGCGATGCAGGCGATCCTCCCCAGTTTGCAAAAGAAAATCATCGTCGATGACAGCTTGAAGAACATTCTCCAGACGTTGCCGCTTCTCCCGGCGGATCAAACCCGGACGTCTCCATGAAGGTTATCGATGTCACTCCGCGACCCGCCGCTGTCTCGGCCCTGGTGCGCTTTTTACAGAGCCCGTTGATGTCGATCCTCGGGATTCTTTTCATTTTGACTGCGCTCAAATGGGGAACGCTACTGTTCGTTGTTCATCAATACGAAAACGTCATCATCACGCGTTTTGGCAAAATCGTTCGCACCGTCACGAACCCCGGATTGAAGATCAAGCTGCCGGTGATCGACAAGGTGCACCGCTTCGATAAGCGCATCTTGGCCTGGGACGGGCCACCGACTGAATGCCCGACCAAGGATAAGCTCTACATCATTGTCGATTGCTTCGCCCGGTGGCGGATCAGCGATCCATTCCTCTACTACAATCGGTTAAATGACGAGCGCAGCGCGCTTTCGCGCCTCGATGACATCCTCGGCAGCGAGACCCGCACCGCCGTCGCCACGCATGATCTTGTGGAAATCATTCGGGTAACAAAAGGGCGAAAGCCGTTACGGGACGAGGAGCTGGAAAAAAGCGGCACGCTTCTCCCCAGCACAATTCCCGACATTGAATTCGGGCGCGGCGAAATTGAGAAACAGATTACGGAACGCACCCGGCAAAAAATCGCCGATTTCGGAATCGAATTGCTCGACGAACGTTTCAAGCGCAGCAAATACAATCCAGCGGTTGCGGAAAAGATTATTGAGCGCATGTCGAGCGAGCGACATCAAATCGCTGCGCGGTTCCGTTCCGAGGGACGCGGTGAGGCGGCGAACATCAGCGGTCAAAAGGAAAGCGATGTTGCCTCGATCAGTTCCACCGCGACGAAGAACGCGCTCGAGATTGAAGGGAAAGCCGACGCCGAAGCGGCTTCAATCTATGCCGCCGCATTCAATCCACCTGATGCGCAAGAGCTTTATTCGTTTCTTCGCAGCCTCGATGTGATGCGCGCTGCGTTTGAGAAAGACACGACCGCTGTAATCTCCACCAACAGCGATCTCGGCCGATTGCTGAAGTCAATGGCTGAAGCATCTGCTCCACCAAAAACGCCACATTGATCCCACGCATCTGGACAATCGGACATTCAACACGTCCGATCGAGGATTTCATTGCGGCACTGGATAGACACGGAATCAGGTTGCTTGTCGATGTGCGGACCTTTCCGGGGTCGAAGCGTTATCCGCAATTCAATAAGGAAGCACTCGCGGAATCGCTGAACGCGCCGCGAATACGCTATCAACATCTCCCTGAGCTGGGCGGAAGACGAAAACCGAAGCCTGACTCACGCAACACCGCCTGGCGCAATGCATCATTTCGCGGCTACGCCGATTACATGGAGACAGAGGAGTTCCGCAAAGGGATCGAGCGGCTTCTCGATCTTGCGAACGAAGTTGGTGAGACCGCGATCATGTGTGCGGAAGCGGTGTGGTGGCGGTGTCATCGTTCGTTGATCTCAGATTATCTGAAGGTGCGCGGTATGGAGGTGATGCACATTCTCGATGCAAACAAGGCTGAGCCGCATCCATTCACGTCCGCGGCGCGCATCATCAACGGCACGCTAAGTTACGCGAACGAGGAAGATCGTTTGATTTAATCGGAATCGGACGCGGTTGATCCATCCCTGGCTAAACGCCGGTGCGGTTCACGCCAATCGCGGTGTGCAATGTAAGCCGGCACCGGTGGCAAAACTTTCTCCCGCTCCATCATTCGTTCAGCCAACCAGTGAAACCACTCGTTGCCTGTCTCCCGGTTCAGGGTGCGACGCCATTCCTCTGAATAAACCTTAAGTTTCTGCCACGAAAGAAGGATCGGGCCGCTAAAAAAATCATCGACCATCTCGAGTGTGACTTCGCGACGAAAAACCAACACGCCAAGGCTTTCCCAAGTGAGCGAAACCAGATAAACCGCGTCTTCGCCGTCAGGTCCAAGCACTTCGCGGATTTTCTGTGTGTCCGCCCCATCCGGCAATGACAGCACGCGCCGAAGTGCACTGGTAAAGGCCGGGCTTTGGAACGATCTCACCAGCTCGAGCATGGCTTCCCTTCGTCTCCGTTGACGGTAATAACGGATTTGCGCGGCAGCGAAAATAAGGGCACCCGTCACGGCAAACGCGTTAATTAGATTTGCCAGAGTCGAGAGGTCCATTTCAACGAGGATCGGTTACGCGCCCAAGAAAGAGGCAGACACCGCTCGGGATGTGCTGAATTGCATACAGGAATGGCCGATCGACTTTCACTTCGATCGGCGGTGGGGGAGGCGATCTTAGAGCCGTCCCTGCCAGCATTGCCACTGCGGTTGCGGCCGCAGCCTCAGTTCCCTTTTCATCTACCGCGATAAAAGTCTTGTGAAAGATCTGCGAAATGTAGAGGTAGTCCGTCGGGGTGCGTGGCGCAATCTTGTCGAAATTCGCGCTGCCCTTTGGTTGATCGAATGCAGTCTTCATTCCGAGCGCTTCGAACTTCTCGGCCAACGTAATTGTTGGCGACTGGAGTTTGAATTTTGGGAGATGCAGATCGACGTCGCGTTTTTCGAGGTTTGCGCACCCGGCCAGCATGTCGGCTGTCAGCTTTGATTCGAGCGCATGCAGGCCGTTGACGTCGTCCGGAAGAAGAACCAGGAACTGGAGGTTGTCGCCGGCGTAGGGAAGACTCACGGCGGTAAATCCTTCGCGCTTTGCGTAGCCGAAGCGCTTATCGGTCTTTCGCATCATTGGAACATCTGCAGGTGCGTTGCCGTGCACCAGGAATGTCTCTGACTGTGTTGCATTCTCAGAGAAGTCGTTAGCCCATGGTGCCTTTAAATACAGCGCGTTCGTCAGGACAAGACGCGTTGTCTTGTCGAGCGCGCCTCCGGGAATCAGATCGCGAATTCGATCATGCGTCTGGTCTGCGACCCATTTGTTGATGTGCTGCGTAGCGGCTGCAGGATTGGCAATGAAATCGAGAGGTTCAAATGCCCCGCCGAAATTTTGTTTCACCAATGAAAGGAAAGCCTCGCGAAACGCATAGCCCTTTTGCGCAAAGAGGCGATTGGCGATGTTCAATGTGATCGGTTCACTCGGACCACCAAATTTCTTAGATTGTTTTACGAGCTCAGCTGTCTTCGTGCTCATCTGTTCCAGCGAATGCTGAAGCACGGCGAACGAGGCGGGCACGGTGCTATCGTTTGTGAGATGCAGAACACGCGCCATCTCCGTGCGTGTCTCGCCGTCGGCGCCGGCGAACGTCATGGCGAGAGCGCTTTCAATTGAGTACGGTGAGATGCAAAGGTTCTCATCTCCTGTTGCGAGCTGACGGTGAAGATCGACCGCGAGCTCGTTTGTCGCTTTTGCTGCCAGCTCAAAGTTTGTCGCACCATGCGCCATCGCAACGAGTAACGCGCCGAATACGTGCAAGATCAAAAACCGTTTCATTTGGATGATGAAACACCGGAATTGAAAGCCTTGCGACGGGAAAGATTTTCCTCTCCCCGGGATCGTTTGCGCAGCCGCAGATTATCCGCCTCTCCCCTTCAAAAAGGGGAGAGGATCAAGGTGAGGGGATCCGAGTTGCAGATGCCAACCCTTACCCTAACCCTCACCCTTGGGAAGGGAGAGGCGAACACAGCTGCCGATTGCGGATATTGATCAGCGCTGATTTAGTGCGTGACCTGGAAAAAGCATGGCCGCAAACCGCAAACCGAACTTAATTCTTTTTCTGCCTGACCAGCAGAGAGCGGATACGCTCGCGTGCTACGGAGGGGTCAAAGTTCACGCGCCAAACCTTAACAAGCTTGCCTCTGAATCCGTGGTATTCGAGCGAACCTACGTCACTCATCCGGTTTGCACGCCTTCGCGTTCGTCACTGATGACAGGCACCTGGCCGCACATCAACGGATGCACGCGGAACAGCGTGCCGCTCGATCGACGGTTTCGCGTTTTTCCTGAGCTAATGGAAGACAAGGACTATCACACCGCATACATGGGGAAGTGGCATCTCGGCGAGGAAGGACCGGCAGGACGTGGATTTCAACAATGCATTTCCACTGATGATCACGGCGACTACACAAATTTCCTCGCTTCAAAGGGCACCATGCCGGACAAACCAAATGGACGATTCTCAGAATTAGTTATTAGCAATCTGCCCGTCGATCTGTCACGGCCAAGGTTTCTCGAGAAACGCGCCTGCGAATTCATCGAAAAACATCATCGCGATCCTTTCATCCTCGTGGTTGGTTTTGTAGAACCGCACTCACCGTACAACGGTCCGCTCAACAATGAGCATCCGCTGGATGATGTGGACCTCGATGTGACGGCGACGCTTCCTGAAAGCGAACATATTCCGCTGCGTTATCGTTTGATGCGAGAATGGCAGCAAGCCGAAGCGATTTTGGACCGGGAGCGCTTGCCCACTCAATTATTCTTTGGGATCACGCCGGAAGAATATCGCAGCATCAAACAACGCTACCTCGGGCTCGTTACGCTGGTTGATCAAAGCATCGGCGCCATCCTCGCCTGCCTTGAGCGATTCGGTTTGGCTGAGAACACGATTATCGTGCACACGAGCGACCACGGCGACAGCCTGGGCGCGCATCATCTCTTTGGGAAAGAAACAATGTTCGAAGAGGCCGCGCGCGTTCCGTTCTTGGTCCGGCTGCCAGGTCAAACACGGAGCAAAACCATTCAGCAACCAGTCAGTCACATCGATTTCGTACCGACACTGCTCGATCTCCTCGGCCAGCCGAATCATCCACAGTGCGCCGGCAAAAGTTTGCTGCCGGTAATCAACGAAGATGCAGCGGCAGGTAACGTATTTCTGGAGTGGGCTCCAAACCGCACGAAAATAAAAAAGGGAACACGATTGGCTCGGCGACGGATGGTCAAGCGTGCGGTAGAGGAATCCACGCGGACACTCGTTTCTCCCGACGGGTGGAAGCTTTGTTTACGCGACAAGGATTCAAACGAGCTATACAACCTAAAGAACGATCCGTTTGAGACAGGCAATTTGTACTCTGATCGACAATATGCCTCAGTAATTTCTCGGCTTGCCGGTGAGGTTCACCGCTGGCAGAGATCCACAAACGACAAGCTCAGGCTGTAGCCACGGCGCTGTGTCCCGGTGTCAGTATCAAACACGATGCAACTCCGCGAAAAAACCCTGAGTGAGATCCTCTGCCTCCTCTCGCCCAACACCCTGTCGTTGCAAGAAGCTAAAAATCGGTCGCCAATAAGTGTGGCAAAGTTTCTCAAGCGCTTCTTGTGCCGCCGGCGATTCGCCTTGTGCCTCCAACACCACGCTCCAGTGCGTGGTAGTAAACGGCGCTGCCCCGTTTTGTGTGCTTGGGGCCATCCCATTCCCCGAGGCCTGATCCTGGACAGGCACATTGCCATCCAAGCAAAGAGTCACGCGAAAATCAAGTCTGTGTCGCGCTGTGCAAATTTAAATCAAACGAACGCGACGACTAGGGCTCAAACCGGTAGCCATGCAACTCGATTTCTTTCGCGAACGCTTCTTCTACAATTTCCCGTTGTTCCTCATTGAAAATCTCCTGGTACGGCCTTCGATCACTTCGGTACTCCGATTTCGCTGCGGTACCGAGGGTTCCGTCAAACGGAATGTTTAATTGCGAGAATACTTCCCCTAACTCGGGAAGTAAGTTTTCATAGCGGAGAATGCGATCGACGATGATTTTCGTGCCGGAGGGGTCGGTATATCGGAAATAATTAACGGGAAGCCTGCCGCGCGCGAGATATTCATCCAATGAAAGCGAGCCGTCTTCGCGAGCGGCGTGCATGTGATAGTGAGACAGAACTTTGTCCCATGGATTTCGTTCCACGCAGAACTTGAAGTAACCGTTCCAGACACCGGTGGGAACTTGGTTCTTAACCTCAGATGCCGGCATGTGGTTATAAAATTTCTCGCGACTTGTGATTGTATGTTGTAGCAGCGGCAAAACCTTGCCAGGGCGTTGGAGCATTTCAGGAATCGGATTAATGAATCCCTCGTAATTGCGCGGTTGATGTCCTTGGACCGGTGGCGCGATCGGCGTCACAACGTCCTTAGGGCCACAGTGCTTTGACAGAAACACCTCAATGCTGGTGCCTGCGGTCTTTGCCGTCTTGATAAAGATGAATTTGTATTTGTGGGAAAGGATCATTTTCGCCCGCGGGGAACCACTCGCATGCTCGCTAGATGCTGGCTAGTACTCGCATGACCGAACAACGCGTCGTACATTCAGACGTCGCGAATGATCTCATTACAAAAGCATTTTCTATTCGTTCACATACCAAAAACGGCTGGTAATTCGATTCAGACCGCCCTGCGCGATTATTCGGAGGATCAACTTGTTGCCTTACGTAAGGAGCAGGACGGGATCGAGCGTTTTGGACTGCGGAATCCAAAATACAACATTAAGAAGCACTCTACGCTTGCGGAATATCGCGACGCGCTAGAAAACGAGCAGTTTCGCAGTCTGTATAAATTCAGCTGCGTACGGAATCCCTGGGACCGGATGGTGTCGTATTATTTCACGCCGACGCAAAGTCCGGAAACGTGGGACCGGAAGAAATTCCGGAAAATGATTTCCAAAATTGTTTCGGTTGCAGACTACCTGCGACTAGATCAGGACGACGAGGACCCGTTCACGAACGTCGACTACATCATGCGCTTCGAGAATCTTGCCGAGGATTTTCGAACCGTGTGCGGGAAAGTTGGCATTTCAGCGGCAACGCTACCGCGATATAATCGCTCAAACCGCGAGCATTACTCGAAGTACTACGATGATGAGCTTCGCGAATTAGTGCGCACGCAGTTTGCTGCCGAGATCGAGCGCTTTGGATACACGTTCGAAGAGCGATAGGGATTAGAGTTTTCCGAGCGTCACGTATTCGCCGGTCGGCTGCTGAAACCATTCCGGCAACTCAATGCCCGCGGCCACCATACTCTCGTAACAGTTTTGCGTGATATCGCCCTTTCGAGTGCTCTCTCCAAAAACTGCGAAATTTTTCTCCGTCACAAACAGCCGGTGTTCAGGCAGCTTCGGCACGTCATCTTTCAGGTCGTCCATTGCTTTTGCGCTCGGAATGTGGTCGGGCAAGTGAATGAACAGGTGCCTGAGCACTTTGGCGCGTAGGATCTGATGAATCCATATTTGGGACCAAGTCTTTCGCTCCAGGTAAACGTCGCCAAATAGATTTTTAATTTTGTGAGGATGAAGAGTAAACCACGGGCTGCTCAACGTTGCTCTGCATCTGCAAAACAAGAGACCATCTATCTCTGGCAAGCGCATGGCATGAGAAATAAGACTCGTGACCTTCTCGGTTGGAAGCTGAATCGGGTATTTGTCGTCCACACACCAGTAGACCCATTCTTCGTCATCGATGTCCGCCAACAAATGCAGTACGGTCCCCTTTATATCCGAGGGCGACGGGAAATACTTGACCCGGTTGGTGTCCGTTCCGCCAAGCTCCTGGTAGGGGACGTGAAAAACAAAGGGATGATCCGGCCAAAGCCTGTCGTACTGAAAAACGAGATGGCGGGTGATCGCTCGATACCGATCACAGGTAAGCACGATGGCTTTTATTTTATTCGGAGAATTCATAACCGAAGCGCTCAATATCCACTCTGAACTTGTTTGCAATCACGTCGCGTGTCCGTGAATTGTAATATTCAGTGTAGTGACGGTCGCGAGGGTTGGCGCGGCGATGCGGCAACTTTTCGCTCAAACCGAGCTTTTGCGCGACAAAAGCCCAGTCCTCCTCCAGCCGCTCGAATTTTCCGATGAAATCGGCGAGCACATTTCCGTTGGGATCAACAAACCAATCCAATTGGTAACGGTGCGGAGACGAGTGAACGCAGGTAGCACTGCTGTACTCGATCCAATCGACAAACTGTTCGAAGGTCATCTCGTTCCTGACCTGCAGCGCTTCGGTGCGCTCATAGAGCGAGACAACGCGATCCCATGGGTTGCGCACAAATCCGAACTTGAAGTACGTCTCGAATTGTTTGCGCCCGATTTCTCTCCGCTGCTCTTCCGGAAGAAACAAATAGAGAGCCGCCATTATCCGGTTCTTTCTTCCGCCGTACCGCGTCCAATACATCTCCATCTGGTTTTTGATCTGCCATAAATTCAAATGTGGTTTCCATGCTTTGCCTAGAATGGCCCTCACGCTAGTTGAGCCTGTCTTGGGCACTTCAACAAAAATGCATTTATTCTTGTGAGAGATCACGTGCAGTGGCGATGGAGTATGGGAGCAACGGAGTGGCGAAGCAATGGAGCACTGGGTCGGCCGGGACTCGAACCCGGAACCAACGCCTTAAAAGGGCGCTTGCTTGCTTCGTATAACGTTTGCCGTTGCTGATTCGTTGCTACAATTTGGCTGCCTTCGCCCGCTTCACAGGATCGCGCTACAATCGTTTTTGATTGCCGGGCGGTAAATGATCCGGCCATGATGACATCGAGGATAATGATACCATGCTGTGAATTGGGAAGCGATTAGTGCAATCGGCCAACTCGTCGGCGCGCTCGCCGTTGTCATTTCTCTGATTTATTTAGCGAGCGAAGTCCGCAGCAGTGCCCGCGCGGCGCGACTAGCTTCCGAGCGTTCGTTGGTGGAAATGTTGATTCGGTTCGCTCAACAAGTCGCAGAGCATCCGCATCTAAGCGAGTTATTTTATCGCGGTATCCACGACTTCGAATCTCTCGAAGGTGCCGAGCGCATGCGCTTCAGTGCGCTTATGGACCAGCTGTTTCGACTCTATGAGGAGACGTATTATGGACAGTCGGAGGGACATGTGGCTGCACGTATCTGGCGTCAGGCCGAAGCGCCCCTGCGCGACTTCAGCGCATACCCGGGAGTTCAGGCTTGGTGGCGTTCCCGCTCGCATTGGTTCAGTGAGGATTTTGCGAACCTCGTTAATCAGCTACAGCGGACAGCGAAGGCTCCAAGGTTGTTTGGCGAACGAATGGAAGATTAATGATCTAAGCTGACGACCCGTGGTTCGCTATGCACCTTTACGAAGTCCGCCCGCGCAAAGATCATCGCGGCTTCGATCTCATCTCCGATGCGCTGCCATTTGGTGGGCTGTGGTATGGCGCGCCGAATGCCGTCGCGAACGCAATCGGCTACGCGATGCACAGCAGCCGCTCACACAATGCTGTGATTCGCGTTTACGATTGCGGCCGGCAACGGGATCGAGATGCACGAGCACGCGCACTCAAGCCGGACTCATTCATGCTCGACAGTTAAAATTGGCTGTGAAAGATGAGGTGACCAGCTCCGCGTGGGCTGGAGAAATGAAGCTGCAGAAAAACGAGAGGCCGCCAATGCGACGGCCTCTTCGTATTCTGCTAAAATGCCGGGCTGGCCTAGGATCGTCTGCTTAGAATCCGAATCGTACGATGCGACTTCCCCAGAGGAGACCACTGGCGTTGACTTTCTCATTCACAAGCCAGGCATTGGCTGCATTTAAGGGATCCGTTGTCACCGCAGAGTAGTCACCCCAGCGCTCTGGGTTGTCTGCACTCGGGTGATAGAACGTGGGGCTAGTGAAAGCATTAGGCCCCGCCGCGATCCCAGCGTCGGCGTTCAACTTGCCCGACAACCGGACCTGTGCGTTCCTTCCGACGCTTGCATCGGTCGAAGTCCAGGTCACGAAACAATCGCCTGCATCGTTTGCTGCGATGGATGCGTTGAAGTCATCCGATGTACCGCTTGCGAAATAAAAACCGCTCTGACTAACTGTATTGGTGGACATATTGAGCCGATAGAATTTCGGCGCGGGGAAACTTCCGAGAGCGATTGTATGGGTCTGCCAAAGATCGTTGCCGCTCTGGGTGCTGGCATTCACAAATCTCGAGTCGCTTGTGTCCAACAGCTTGGTCGTTCCGGGTTGACTAGCACTAGGCGGAACCGAGTAAGAAGGCACAGTAATACTGACCGGTCCCGTGAGGCCTATACCAGCTCTACTCGTGTTCGTTACGGTGTATTTGCTAAGCGTGGTCCCCGATGGCGGCGCCGCGATCAGAAATGTCGAGGCGTTTTGGTCGCGCACAATTGGCGGTGCCAGAGTACCGACTAAGCCTGTAAAGACGGGCACTGAAAAGCCCAGACCGTTGTATAGCCGGGCTTTGGCTATGGCGAAGAAGTCAGCGCCGAGAAAAGTATTTCCGTTGAAGATATTCGCGGTGAAGAGCACTGCGTCCTGATCCATACCCAGTTGCGGGAAATCGAAGAAATTATTATTACCAAAAAAGTTTACATTGAGATTGTAAATGAAGAATGACCCTGTGGGGTCAGCGCTGGTCGATATCCCAATGAAAAACCGCTGGACGGTAGCAGACTCAGCGAAGGCCTCAGCGGTTACGATCCACCGGTTCCAAGTGGAATCATAGACCACACGCGGATCGAAAAGCGTTTGGGCAGTGTAACTGAAGAAGGTCGCGAGGGTCACGCTTTTCGCTAAAGGCAGGGTGTGGGTGTTCTGTCTTGTCCACATGTCGATATGGCTGTTAGTCACTTGGACAAAATGAGTGGTACCCACCGCGCCATGTGTGTCCGGCGGGCGGAGACCTTCTGTCGCGCTATGCCCATTAAAATTGGTTAGCCTTATCACAGGAGTTGCAAGGGGAGCGAATGTCTCCGTGAACGGCTTCGCTGCTCCAGGACCGTAGAAGTTTGCGCGCGCCTTCGCAGCATCGTAATCACTGCGGTCCATGGTTGGGCGGAACGGAAGTTCGCGTGGAGGGAGCGGTTGCTCCATCACGTAATTAGGCGGCGCCTCCACTATCGTGGCGGGAGCCACCTCAAGAGTCGCAGTGGGCGCGATGGGTTGTTGTGCCTCTGAGGGGCCCACTGATAATAACGCCATACAGCCGACAATGGCTGCCAACGACAAGTTTTTGATTCGAGATTTAAACTGCATGATTGGTTTTCCTTTCGTATTGATTATTTGTCCTCCAGAATTTCCGGGCCGAACTTTGTAAATTCTTCGGCAATCGAGAAACTCCGGGAGGAATTTGGTTATTGGTTGGTTGTGTGAACGAGCCCTTCGCTCACGGTTAACCCTGCGGAAAGAGGGTCAGGGACGCTCCAGGGGAGACACCTACCAGACTTAACGCGAGCGCGACTCTGCCAAACAGCGCCGAGAGTGTCAATTATTATTTTTGCGAATTGCCGATTCGAGTTCCAGAAACGCCGTCAGCTTTTCATCGGCGCGCACAACGAAACGCTTTTCGTCGCGATGCGCGTCGGCGATCCAGATCGTTCGTCCATTGCAATCGACGGCTGAGACCCAGCCCAAACTCCATCCGCGTTTCTTGAGATTGTCGGCGATGATTTCCCACTGCCAGTTTCACACGGCGGGTTCTGCCGCCTTTGCTCTCTACGTGGCAACGACAAAATGCGTTAGGACTCAGCATTCCGTCTAAAAAGTTCACGCACTTTCAACCGTAAACGCTCTTCCCTGCTGCTCCTGCTCAGGAGAGGCGCTTTGCCTTTCTCAGGGTTAACCTAGTGCCTGCCTCGGTCGTGGGGTACCATTACCTCCACCTGCTCGCTTGAGGAGTTACCGCCGCTGTCAACGCAGGTGATAGTAATGGTATAGATGCGTCCATTACCGTTGCCCGCCCGCTCGGCTCGAAGTAGCACATGATGATCATCCAAGACAATCCAGTCTGGAGATGTATCACCATCTCCTGTGCCGTTCACCGGCTCATTACTGGTCACACTCAGCGTGCAGGAGCCAGGTGGCAGGGGACAGTTGTCCGTAACATCATAACTGATAGTTACATTTACCAGTCTGTGGTTTGGTGGCCACAGAACCGATGGATCCGCTGACACACCAGTAATCGTAGGAGGTGTGTTGACTTGGGTTGGCAAAGAGGGGATGCCGTTCGCAACAACAATCAGGTCGCTCGGACCTGACTCGAGGTCGAGCGGTACATCAAACTGCGTCGTTATGATTTCGCTGCTGCCAACCAGTTCGACGCCCATCCTGCTATGGTCGTGTGTGCGGGCGTAGAAAACGTGCCCAGTAGCCTGATTGATTATGCGCACCAGTGGGTAGTTGGTCGACATCTGGGCATCATCGCCGTACGAGGCTCCTTCCGAGAACCCGTTGAATAGCGTACCCGAGATTGAGTAGGTATTGCCGGCAACCACGTCGCAGGGGGCCGTCGTGATGACCGGCCTCCAAGCGTCTTGGGGCGCTCCACCGTTTGAATACAGTTGGACATCGGCTGTGGCGCTCTGATTGTATGCCGTCAGAAGGACTTCGCCGCTGGGCAGTAGTAACATCCGTCCTTGATAGCTGATGAAGCTTGCTGCGTTGGGTGAATCCGCCACTTGTGTCAGATTGGTGCCGTCGAACTCAAAGAAGTGGCTGGGCCGGTTAAAGACGCCAGGAGGCTTCGTCGGATACACAGGGCTGGCCATCACGAGTACGTTGCCATTCGGCAACAAAGAAGCCGGCCCATCGGCGACGGCGTAGTGGCTCGCCCCGGGGCCGACGGGGAAGTCTCCCGCAGAACCAGTTGCAGCCCACGTGCCAGTTGCGGTGTTGTAGACGGCGTTCTGACCAGAATTCGTGCCAGAGAAGGCGATAAGGGTGCCATCAGGCCGCAGGACAGCTGGTCCCACCTCTTTGGAATTGACTGTGCCAGGGCCGGTATCCGCCAAGTTCACCGGCGTGGGTCCGGAGTTGCCCCACGTGTTCGCGACGGGATCGTAGATCTCGAACGAACTGGCGACGAAGGAGTTGACGGTCAAAATCCTGCCGTCATAGAGGATATTCCAATTTTCTTGGTTGTTGGAGGCGCCAGCCAATTTGCCGGTCGGATTGAGGGCGGTAAAGCTGGGCGGGCTGGTGGTGAGATCGAGCGATTCGACGTTTCCGGGCATACTCAAGACGTTCGGCTTGCCTTCGGCGAGGAGGAACGTTCCGTCCTCCAGAACGATACCCGACGAATCACCGATTTGGCCGCCACCAAATGCTTCGGTCAATTGTTGGGACCATGAATTGGCCACTGGATCATACAAGAACCCTATGTTCGTTTTGACGAACACCAAGTTGTTGTATTCGCCGCCGATCACGACGACACGGCCGTCGGGCAGCACAGCAGAGGCGAAATACAGCGGCCTGTAAGTACAGTTTACACACCCGAAACTCGGGTCGTTGCCGTTTGGCATGTCCGCGACGGTAAAGCCCGGGACATCCCACGAGCCATTTTGATAGCTGCCGTTGATGTCCGGCTTCAGCCGATGCCAACGATTGGTATTGTACTCGTGGCACATTACGGTACCGTCAGTGAGCAGCAGGCAGGTCGAGGCGAATCCCGAAGGAAACGCGTTTGCCAGCCCCGTCCATTGTGCGCGGGCGACTGGCGCAAGCGCAAGGCAGCCAAGCACGACCACGGCGAAAAATGACAGGGTTAACGTTTTGAATTGAATCAGCGGATTCATGGAATCTTTCCTTTCTTTCTCTCGGTGGGTTGACCATGCGACTGCAGGTCTGAAAGGGGGAAGAAAACACCGAGAGAGGGCTTTCTTTGCCCTACCCCCGATTCAGACTCGTTTAGCGACGCCCAGTTTGGAAAAATCTCGGTGCGCTGTCAAGACAATTCCCCGCAAGCCCGAATTGGCAGATTCGAGTTCCATAAACGCAGTCAGCTTTTCATCTGTACGCACAACGAAACGCTTTCCGTCGCCGCGATGCGCGTCAGCAATCCAGATCGTTCGCCCGTTGGAATCAATGGCTGAGACGTAACCCACGCTCCAACCTAGTTTCTTGAGATTGCGGGCGATTATTTCCCAGTACTTCACGGTGCAGTTGTTTCAATCCTGCGTGTGTATTAAAGAAGATGTTCCTGTGGTGCTTGTGAGATTGTTGTTCGACAGGTTCTGGATGCGCTGCCCACTTTCGAGCGATACC
>Ga0209056_10002062_pt1 | contig 21878 bp, 15 predicted proteins | sample GraSoiAngelo_114_FD_185876 | JGI IMG/M metagenome (GOLD analysis project Ga0209056, IMG submission 185876) | Grasslands soil microbial communities from the Angelo Coastal Reserve, California, USA - 14_0903_13_40cm (SPAdes) (version 2) | ecosystem: Environmental > Terrestrial > Soil > Grasslands...
GCTCGGCGACGTCGTCCCAGGCGAACCCGTCGCACACCTACACGGCGGGCGGGACGTTCACCGTTACGCTCACGGTGACCGACAACCAGAACGCGACGGGCAGCGTGTCGCACCCGGTCACGGTCACGGCGCCGCCGCCGCCCAACCAGCCGCCGACGGCGGCCTTCCCGGCGCCGAGCTGCAGCGGGCTGACCTGCAGCTTTACCGACCAGAGCACCGATCCCGACGGCACGATCGCGAGCCGGCAGTGGAACTTCGGCGACGGCTCGGCGACGTCGTCCCAGGCGAACCCGTCGCACACCTACACGGCGGGCGGGACGTTCACCGTTACGCTCACGGTGACCGACAACCAGAACGCGACGGGCAGCGTGTCGCACCCGGTCACGGTCACCGCGCCGCCACCGCCCAACCAGCCGCCGAGCGTGTCGGCCGGGGGCGACCAGACGGTACTGGTCGGTCTGCTCTTCACGCTGGAGGGAGCGTCGTTCAGCGATCCCGACCACGATGGACCGTGGACAGTGACTATCGACTGGGGCGATGGCACCTCGTCAACGAGCACGTCGCCGAGCGAGGGGTCGATCGGCGGCTCGCACTCATATCCGGTGACGCTCTTGGGACATGACTACCAGCTCACGGTGACCGTGGTCGATGCGCATGGCGCCCGCGGCTCGGCCAAGAAGACCGTCCACGTGGTGCTGTCGTGAGGGGGACCTGGGCCCGACACGCGCATCGTCTTGCCGACTTCCACGCGCAGATCCCACGACTGGGCTGCGGGCCGCCGAACGAGCCGTAGGCTTCGAGCCGCACTGCGCTCTTCCCCGAGCGACTCGGCCGCACTACTCTCGGAGCGTGACCGAACGCTGTTTACAGCTGCTCGTCGCGGTGCACGACGTCACGCCGGCACACGCGCGACGGCTCGACGTGCTGTATCGCCTGCTCGACGAGCTCGGGGTGCATCGCTACGCGCTGCTGGTCGTTCCCGACTGGCACGGTGCCTGGCCGCTCGCCCAACACGCCCAGTTCACCGCCCAGCTCCGGGAGCGGGCGGCGACGGGAGTCGAGATCCTGTTGCACGGGCTGCGTCACGATGAGATCGGCCTGCCTCGCTCCCTCGCGCACCGGATGCGCAGCTTCGGCCGCACTGACCGCGAAGGCGAGTTCGCCTCGCTCCCGCCGGCGGAGGCTCGCATCCGTATCGACCGCGGTCTCGCCACGCTCGGTGCCTCGGGGCTCGAGCCGATCGGTTTCGTCCCGCCGGCCTGGCTCGCCGGCCCCGACCTCGAGCGGGTGGCACGGGACGCCGGCCTCGCCTTCACGGAAAACGTGCGTGGTGTCGTAGTGCTCGCGACCGGGCGGCGCATTCGCGCTCCGGCAACCTGCTGGAGCACGCGCCGGGCATGGCGCGCCAGGGGGTCCGTCGTAGTCGCAGCGCTCCGGCTGCAGCTCGAGCGGCTGCGCCCGTTGGTTCGCGTCGCACTCCACCCCCTCGACACCGAGTCGCCTGCCGTGCTCGAGTCTTGTCGCCGCACGCTCAGCGCGCTGCTCGAGCGGCGAGAGGTGATCGATTACCGGGGGCTCGCGGATCCGCGGGCCCCCGTCGAGTGACCGTGCCTTAAAAGGCCGGCTCGGCTCAGAGCGCGCCCTCAAGGGCGCAGCGTCCGAGCGTCCTTCAGGACGCATCACGGGCCGAGCCGGCGCTTCAGCGCGCGGATATCGAGAGCGCAGGACCACTAGATGTCCGCGAAGTCGATCACCTCGATATCCCCCCGCTGCAATCGCGTCCGGACCGCGGTCGACCTCAGTGCATCTAGCTCCCGCTCCCGCCCTGCCCCATAGCTGACCCAACCCGCGAGACTCGCGTCGGCGTATCCCGGATGGACCATCAGCTCGGTGACTCCGGGCTCGAGAGCGTCCAGCAGGACGAGCAGCCGTGCGAGGAAATCACGCCGGCCGGTGAGGGCAAAGCCTCGGAAGTGGTCGGCGTGACGTGGCAGCGGCGCGCCGCGTGTCGCCCGCCGCCACGCCGCGGTGAGTAGCAACTGCCCCGCCGCCGCGAGCGGCCGCCAGGCGATCCTCGACGCGGGCTCGAGCCCGAGCCGCATGACGTGGATCCCGGCCTGCGTCGCGGCGGCGACGACGGGCCCCCAGATCCCGGGCAGCACGTGCGTGTGTTGGTGACCGTCCAGATGCGTGAGCCTCCGCACCCCTGCGCCCCGGGCCCGCGCGATCTGTGCGGCGCATTCGAGCGCCACCTCCCCGCCGTCGACCCGACCGACGAGGGTGCGCGCGATGAGCCGGGAGAGGGAGTAAAACCGACCGGTGTGCGGATCGCACAGGCTGGGCACGGCGGCCGCAGGCGATACAGGGGCCCCCATCGTCAGATTCAAATGCAGTCCCACACCGAGCTCAGGGGCATCGCCCGCCGCGCGGACGGCATCCGTAAATCCCGGGGCATTGACGAGCAGCGAGGTCGAGCTCACGGTGCCGGCGGCATGGGCCTCCATGATGCCGCGGTTCACGCCCGCCGAGAGCCCGAAGTCGTCCGCGTTGACGACCAGCCGCCGCTTGGGAATCATGGCACGCCTCGGGCCCGCGGTGTTCGCACACCGGGCCACCAGTTCCACCGGCCCGCGAGCTGCATCACCGCCGGTACCATCACCAGGCGAATGACCGTGGCATCGAGCAGCACCGCCGCGGCCAGCCCGAACCCGAGGAGCTGGATGACCAACACCCGCGCGAAGGCGAACGCGCCGAACACGGTGATCATGAGGAGGGCAGCGGAGGTGATCACGCCAGCCGTGACGCTCAGGCCCTCGATCGTGGCACGCCCGTTGTCCCCGCTCGAGTCGAACGCCTCCCTGATACGGCTCAACAGGAATACTTCGTAGTCCATACTGAGGCCGAACACCACCGCGAACACCAGCACCGGCACCGCCACGAAGATCGCCTCGGTCCCGTTGCTGCCGCGCTGGAACACGAGGACGATGAGGCCGAGCGTGGCGCCCACGGAGAGCGCGTTGAGCAGGATGGCCTTGAGGGGGATCAGCACGGAGCGGAACACCAGCCCCAGCATCAGCGCCGTGGCGCCGAAGATCACGCCGACGACGAGTGGGAACCGGCGCAGCAGGTCGTCCTGAAAGTCGACGTTCTGGGCGACGTAGCCGCCCACGAAAATGCGGGCGCCGGCGAGTGACGGTGGTGGCGCGGCGGCGAGCCGACGGGCGCGGCGCACGACGTCCATCGCCGACAGGAGTGACGTCGTATCGGCGAGAATCACGTCGAGGCGCGCGATCCGGGCATCGATACCGAGTAGCGCGTCCAGCGCGGCGGGATCGCGGGCACGCACCGCTGCGAGGTCGCTGTACAGGAGCGCGTACTCGAGCAGTGACGTTCGCGCTCGCGCGTCTACCAGGCTGTGCACGTCGCGCACCCGCGGGTCGGCGCGCAGCGAGTCCGAAAACGCCCGCAGCCCGCGCAGCGCGCCCGCGTCAACCGCCCGCCGTCCCGACTCCGGTGGCCATTCCACCAGCACCCGCACCGGCTGCACGTAGCCCGCTCCGCCGATGCGCGCCAGCACGTCCAACCCCTTCCCGGCCTCCGTTTGCGAAGGCCACCAGTGGCGTGCCGGCAAGCCGACGCGCAGCCACGCGACGGGCGCCGTGAGGCAGACGAGGGTGAGGCCGCCCGCGACCAGGGCGATCCCCGGCCGGCGGGTGAGCGCTCGAGCCCAACGCTCCCAGAGCGCGGCGGCCCGGTCGCGGCTCAAGCCGCAGCTCGGCGCTACCGCTGAACCGGCAAATCCACGTCCGTTTACGGGCAAGCGCCGAGTCGCGAGTTCACTCGTGGGTCGCAGAGCCGCGATACGAGCCTCCCTCGAGTTCCGCGGCAGGACTCGTGTCCCCAGGAGGGCGAGCAGCGCCGGGAGCAGGGTGAGCGCCGCCGCCACCGCCACCCCCACGACCACGAGCCCCCCGATGCCGATGCTGCGCGTCTCCACCAGCGGCGTGGCGAGCAGTCCGGCGAACGCCACGGCCACACACAGGCCGGAGGTTCCGACCGTCGCACCGGCGGTGGCCACGGTCCGCGCGACGGCCTCGTTCACCGCGACGCCGCGCTCCAGTTCCTCCCGGAATCGTCTCAGCAGCAGCAGCGAATAGTCGATGCCTGCGCCCAGCCCGATCATCGTCGCCACGGTGAGCACGTAGATCGACATCGGCACGAGCCCCGACAGGACGTCGACAATCGCGAGCGCCACGGCGACGGCGAGAAACCCGACGGCGAGCGGCAGCGCGGCGCCGGCGAGCGACCCGCATGCGATGAAGAGGATCACCGCGGCCACGGGCAACAGCCGGCGCTCGCTCCTGGCCACGTCCTCGGTGGTCACCGTGAGCATGTCCCGCTCGAGCGGCGTGTCACCGGTGACAATGGCGCGGTAGCGGGCGTCGTCAGCGAACGCGGCGAGCGCGCGGCGCACCGCGCTGCGCACGGGGAGCACGAGGCTCAGGACGCTGTCGGCGCCCGCTACACTCAGCGTCACGAGCACGACGGCGGTGCGGCGATCGGCGGAGAGGAGGCTCGAGTCTCCCGAGGAGCCGAACCAGGTGACTTGGCGGACGTAGGGCTCGCGCGCGAGCGCGGCGCACAGCACGTCGAGCAGCTGGCGCGGGCGGCCGCCCGTAAGCGACTCAGGCCCCGATACGAGCACGAGGAACGTCTCGCCGATGTCTTGGCGAAACCGGGTCGCGAGCTTGCGGTCGACCCGGGACGCCTCCGTCACCTGCAGGCTGCCGCCCCGCACGTCGAGCCGATCGGCAACGCCCCCCGCTCGCGCGACGGCGAGCGCGCCTACGCCCGCCCATCCAGCTAGGACCCACCAACGCGCCCGCACGAGCGCGCGGGCCCACGGAGTTCTCAGAGCAGAGCGATGCCCGTTCACGGGTAAACGCCGAGCCGCCCTAAAGGACTCCCTGACGGTCGCGAGTTCACTCGCGCACTTCCCACGACGCGACCCTGCCGATAGCGTCAATCACTCCGATGTTCCCATCCCTCGCCCTTCATCTCGCGGCGCTCGCGCTTTGCGCCGCCGACGTGGTCGTACGTGCGGTCCGGCTCCGTCTCCTTGTGCCGGGCGCGCCCGACCTCTCGCTTTGGCGGGCGGTGACGATCAACGCCTACGGCGATGCAGCGTCGGCGGTCACTCCGGCCCGCCTGGGCGGCGACCCGGCACGGTTCCTCGGTTTCCGGCGCGCGGGCGTCGAGACTCCACGAGCGCTCGCCGGGCTCGCCGTGGAAGCGCTCATCGATGGGGTGCTGCTCGCCGTCGCGACCGTGGTCCTGGGCCTCGCGTTCGCGGACACTGCCGCCGCCGGTGTGCGTCACCTGGTCACGCTCGCCACCGGCCCCAAGGCTCGCCTGCTCGTGGCCCTCGTGCTCGCACTTGCCGTCGCGAGCGCCGCGGCAGCCCGCTGGTACCGCCGCCACATTCCCGCCCGCGCCGTGGGCTCGCTCACCGGCGCGTGGCAGCGTGCCCGCCGGCTCGCCTGGCCCAGGGTGACGCTCGCGGCGACGCTTACCACGCTCAGTATGACGCTGCGGATCGCGCTTCTCCCCGTCCTCGTGGCCGGGCAGCCGGGCCTTGCGACCGGCGCCGTGGTGCTGGGCTCCTTCACGCTGTTGTTCGGTCAGCTCGCGCTGCCGACGCCCGCGGGTGCGGGCGCCGTCGAGCTGGGGTTCGTGGGCGGCTTCGCGGGGACGCTGAGCCCCGCAGCCCTCGCTACCCTGCTGCTCGCGTGGCGCGCCTACACGCTGATACTGCCCGCCGGGCTGGGCGCGCTGCTCTTCGCGGGCGCGGCGCTTGAAGAGGGGCGGCGGGCGACGACGTCCTCATACAAGGCGAGCAGCGCCGAGAACGTGCGGTCCCAGCCGTAGCGCTCCGCCACGAGGGCGCGTGCACGGCGCCCCGCGGCCGGCAGGTCGAGCATCAGGAGCTCGCGCAGGGCGCGCGCACAATCGCCCGCGTTCCCTTCCCGATAGGTGCGGCCCCAATCCGCGTGCGCGAGCAAGCGGCCGATGCCCGCGGTGCCGACCCCCACGACCGGCAGCCCGCTCGCCATCGCCTCGACGGCCGCGAGTCCGAACGTCTCATAGGGACAGGGCGCGACGTACAGATCGGCGCTCGCGTAGGCGCGCGCCAGCCGCGCGCGATCGGTTTCGAATGGCAGGACCTGGAGCTGCGCGGGCTCGTCGCGCGCCGCGCGCTCCAGCCGGCGCCGCAGATGCCCTTCTCCGATCAGGACGAGCCGCACGTTCGTCGCCGCATGAATGTCCGGGAGCGCCTCGAGCACGACGTCGAGGCCCTTCTCGCCCGACAGGCGTCCGACATACAGCGCCACCGGTTGCTCGGGAGCCGCTCCGATTTCCTTCTTCCAGGCCGGATCGCGCCGGGCGGGATGGAACAACTCGGTATCGACTCCCAATGGCACGACCGCCGTGCGCGGCACGCCCAGACCGGCGAGGTTGTCCTCGCTCGCCGCCACGGCGAGGTCGAAGCCACGGTGCGCCGCGCGGAGGTAGCGGGTCACGAGCCCGGCGCCGCGCGCCGCGTAGAGCCGCGGGTTCTCGTGCATGAAGGCGACCAGGCGTGCACGCGTGCCGCGCGCCGCCCGCCGCGCGAGCCACGGCGCGAGATACGGGCTCCCTACCTCGATCACATCGGGCTGCTCGCGCGTCACGATGTCGCCGAGCTTCCGCCCCGCCACCAAGAAGTGATAGCCCGGGCTCGCGGGTACGGCGGGACCGCGCACCAGGTGCACGCGCGAGCGCTCCCACTGCGCCACGGCTGTCTTGTTCGAGGGAACCACGATCACGTGCTGGACGTCGTGCCGGGACGCCAGCCAGCGCGCCTTCGCAGCGAGGTAGGTGCGCACCCCGCCACCGAGCGGAGAGTAGAACTCGGTGACGTCGAGCAGCTTCACACAGCGACGGCCAGCGCGCGCTCCACCCGGCGGCCGCCGGCGGCGATGAGCCGTTCGTACTGCTCCAGCAGCCGGCGATTCACGTCGGGCCAGCGGTACTGCGCGGCTGTCACCCGCGCCCCGAACCCCAGACGCGACAGCTCGGCGGGCCGTTGCAGCAGCGAGTGGATCGCATCCGCGAACGCCGCGGGTGAATCGGCCGGCGCGAGCCGCCCGTTGACGGTGGGGTTGACCAGCTCGCGCACGGACCCCGCGTCTACGCCGATCACGGGGAGACCGGAGGCAAACGCCTCGAGCACCACGTTCCCGAACGTTTCGGCGATGGAGGGGAACACGAACAGGTCGGCGCTGGCGTAGCAGCGGGAGAGCTCCTCCCCTTCGAGCGGGCCGGTGAAGACCGCCTCCGGGAGCCGCTCCGCCAGCGCCCGGCGCATCGGGCCCTGGCCCACGATCACCAGCTTGAAGCGATCCCCCTGGCGCGCGAGCACCTGCATCGCCTGGGCGAGGTAGTGCAGGTTCTTCTCGCGCCCCAGGCGCCCCACGTAGAGGAGGATCGGGACGTCGTCGCCGCCGAGCTGGGCGCGCAGCTCCGAGCTGCGGAACGCCGGCGAGAACGACGCCGGATTCACGCCCCGTTGCCACAGGGCTACGTTGTCGATGCCGTGTGTCTGCAGCTTCGCCGCCTGATAGCGCGACGGGGCCAGGGTGAGGGCGCATTGGCCGTAGAAGCGCCGCGCCAGGTGGTGCCCCAAGCCCTCGAGGCTGCGCAAGCCGTAGTAGCGGAACAGCGTCACGAAGTCCGTGTGGAAGCTCGCCACCACCGGGATGCCGCGCCGCCGGGCGTAGCGCACGCCGTACAGACCGAGCAGGCTCGGTGTGACCACGTGGACGATGTCCGGGCCGAACCGGTCGAGCAACGGATCCAGGGTGCGCGCCGCCGGCAGGCACACCCGGTAATAGGGATACAACGGGAACGGGACTGAGGGCACTGTGTGCACGCGGTCGCGCCACAGCAAGCCGGGATCCGGCTTCACCGCCGATAGGAACGTGAACTCGTGCCCGGTCTCCCTCAACGTCGCGACGAGCTCGGAGAGCGTCCGCGTGACGCCGTCGACCAGCGGGGGCAAGGACTCGGTGCAGTAGGCGATGCGCATCTCGCAATGTTACCGACGCATGGCGCGGTCCGTAAGAGTCGTGCAGATTGGCCAGCCCATGCGCGCGCTTCTGTTGGTGTTGCTCATTTGGACGCCCGGAGCAGCGCCGGCCCAAGACGCGTCGCCGTACGTGCCGCTCCAACACTGGGCGATGCCGTACGTCGAGCACTTGATTGCGACCGGCGTGCTCAGGGATCCCACGCCGCTGACACGGCCGCTCAGACAGGCGGACCTGGTCCGGGCGCTCGAGGCGGTCGATACGGTACACGCCGGCGTCGCCGCGCGGGCGACTGTGCAACGGCTGCTCCTTGAGCTCCGGCCGCGCGTCCCCGGGCCCAGGTACCGGCTTGAAGCCAGCGTGGGGGTCGCGGCGGCGAACTACGCCGTACGCGATCCGCTGGCGCTCGGCCGTGGCGTGCCGATCAGGCCATACGGGCCAGCCCGCCTGTTCGGCAGCGTTGGCGCCGACCTCGAGCTCCAGTTCGGGCCCGGCATCGCGGTCACCCACCCGTACGAAGACACACGGCTGCGAGCCGACGCGGAGTGGTTCGACGCGCGTCGCAACGGACTGCGTGCGGCCGAAGCGTACGTGAGCGGCCAGTGGCGCTACGCCGAGCTGTTCTTCGGCATCCTGGACCGCAACTGGGGCCCGAGCGGCGTCCAGGGACTGCTGCTCTCCAACAATCCGTACGATCTCGATCATCTGGGGATCACTTTGGGCCCGGCGAGCGTGCGGCTCCAGGCGATCGCGGCCGAGCTGGACCCGCTCACCGACTCGACCGGCGCCACCGTGAACCGCTTCATGTTGCAGCACCGTATCTACGTCCATCCCGGGGGCCGCTGGACGTTCGCATTGTGGGAGGGCAGCGTCTGGTCGGGCGTGGGCCGCCAAGCCGAGCCGTGGTACTTGAACATCATGGACCTGGGCCTCCACATCGCGGGGTACGGCGGGAACGTGAACAGCTTCGAAGGGCTGGACATCGAGCGCCGTGGCAGGGTCACCGTGTTCGGACAGGCGATGCTCGACGACATTCAGATCGAGCGAAAGGTGGCGAGTGACCGCAAGCCCACGAGCTACGGCTTCACCGTGGGCGCCAAGGGTGCCGCCCGCGGCGCCGCGTGGACCGCGTTCTACACGCAGGTGGCGAATCTGACGTACCGCAACGAGGACGATCTCCAGGTACCGCTGTTTCATGGGCTCGGCATCGGCCGCAACTTCGACGACTACGACCAGGCCACCGTCAAGGTGGGTTTCCTGACGACGTCGGGTGTGCTGCTCGAGCCGGAGCTGACGCTGCTGCGCCAAGGCGAGGGCGATCCCCGCCTGCCGCATCCGCTGGTGCCGGACCTTCCCACCACGGCGACGATCTTCCAAGGCGTGATGCAGCGGACGATTCGCCTGGCGCTGGGCGGCAGCTGGCAGCGCGCCGGCTGGGGTGTGGTCGCAAACACTGGCGTTCACTTCGTCCAAAACGACGGCCACGTGGCGGGGGCGAGCGCCACCCATTTTGTCGGGTCGATCGGGCTCAGCTATCGGGTGCATTACGTGCGTCAGGTGCGATAGATGTCCGCAGCACTGACCGATCAAAAGCAACCTTGCGCAGCAGGCCCGCCTCTAGAGCAAATCGACCTGAAGGTCATCAAACCAAGCGTCGACGGGGAGATACGATTCAACCTTGATCTCCGCCCCGATGGTGCCGGTCACCGCCGCTCGAGCGTAAGCGCGCACATGTTGCCATCCCCCGTCCCTGGCGGTGTAGCGCGCAGTTCCAAGATTGAGAGATCGATCGACGTCTTGGATGCTGATCACGAGCCAATGCCCGTCGTTCCCGACAAGGGGGCTGCTTGAGCGGATCCAGCCGCTCACGGCGTAATACCTGCCGCCAATCGCGGGGAAGCCTTGGCTGAGCCACGCGTAGCCAGCTCCAGCATTTATTCTCAGCGACGAGGTGCCTGTCCGCTTGAAATCCACGTGCGTCTCCTGGAAAACTTGCTGAGTGCCCTGCGGCCCCGTTCCACCAGACCACCCGTCAGGCTGACTGCTGGATGACCACGCGTCGAAGCTCAGGTTGAGAAGTGATGGTGAAGGTGGGAGCGCGCTGGATAGGCCTTGGATCACATTACGCGTCACCGTTCGAACCTGGTCTGACACCGTCAAACCGATCGGCCAATCTGTAGTCGCGGCGTTGAATACCACACCGTTATTTCGGTAGATCGCCGGCGTCGCACGACCCCTCTGCCTCGGCCAAGGGAGCAGATCGGTGCTAGCGAGGATAAGGGTGCTGGACGGCGGTTGATACACAGGCTTTCCATCGTCGGGGTCTTCCGACACAACCGGGATATTGTAGCGGTCGAGTTCGACCGCGCCATTCTGGTTAACGCGAAGATGCGCGGCATCGGTCTCCCACCCGTCGGTTTGCAACGCCGAAGACACACTCTGCGGGGGGAGTCCGGCGAACACCCAATGTTCCGACGGACCGACGTGGAGAGGAACGGCCGAGGGCGCTTGACTCTGCCACCAAGCGGCGCCGTAACGAAAGCTCAGCCCTGTCATTCTCTCTTCCGGTCGATTGACCGGACTCGCGAACCAATTCGTAGTAACGCGTCTCTGGCCTTCGGGACCCCATGCCCATGCAGGGTCGCGCCGGGTGTTCCGCTGAGGATCCTTGTAACAGACGATTCGACGCGTGTCGGGCTCGAAACGGATCTGCCACCAACAGGTGTTACCTCCGAAGAACGCGACGTTACCCCCGGCTTCAATGAAATCCTCCACGTTGTCTCGCATTTCCCATGACCAGTATTCGTCGTGGCCAACGCTGAGCATCAGTTGATATCCCGACGTGCTCAGCCTTAGCTGGGGGTCACTATGGAGGTCAATGCTCGTACAGTAGTCCGGCTTGAAACCCTCGCGCTCCATCCACCTGATAAACGGCAGGTCGAGGGCCTTGAACTGGTGGAGGTCGGCGTAAGGTCGATCGAACGACGCGAACGGTTGACTGTACCCGCGAGAGTCAACCGTATACAGGCTGCCTCCAGCCCAGGCATTGTAGGCCTGGTACGTCGACACCGGCAGCTGGTACAGCGTAGAGTTCGTCGGGTTCGCCGGCTTGACGACGAAAGGAATCTCGGTTGGAGCAATCCGAGGGTCGTCGATAGGCGAGAGTCGCACCACGTAGACACCGCTAGACCAGCTGCTCGGAATCACGAACTGGAAGGTCGTCGACCAACCGCATCCGTACTGCGCTGGCTGGCGCGGCACCGACTGAGAAGGCGCGAGGTCGTGCCAAGGTCCTAAGACAGACGTGTCCGCCGCGCCGGCCCGGACGACCTCCACTTCGATCCTTGGATCACCCGAGTTGTTCGAGACCTGGAAGGACGCTGTCTCACCCACCCGGTAGCTGGTGGCGTTGGCATAACCCTCGATCGGCGCCGTCCGAGGCGGGCTGGACTCCCGGGTGGGTGGGGCCGTAGGGGCCGGCTTCAAGCAGGAGCTGACCCACGCTGGTAGCGCCGCGACCCCTGCCAAACCCGCGAGCTTGACGACGTCGCGGCGCGTGGGGAACGCCCGGATCAATCGTTCCCATTCGTCCGGGCATCTGACCTCTCGTCCCATTCAGTCACGCTTTCGGAGCAAGGTCCTCTACGCACGGGCTCAGCGCGCGCGAGGGAAAATCTACTGGGGGACTGCCGTCGCCGCGAAGCCACTTCACGGTGGTCGAGGCCAGCCTTGGTGAGCCGCGTCGCACATTTAACCTCTTGACGGTCCGTCAGTTAAGGGGCACTTTCCAGCCGTCGGTTCCCATCTGAGCCCTTGGGAAAGCTGGAGACGCATGAGGCTGCTGAAGCTGTGGGTGATGGGCGCGTGCGCGCTCGTCACCCTGAAACCGATACGCTCTTCCGCGCAGATCCCGGTTCAAGGGCAGAGTCAGCTTCCCGACGGGCTACCTGCTGGCGTGACACCGGACCAGCTGGCCCAGCTGCTCCAGCAAAACCCCCAACTCGGCAACCTGATCCGCCAGCGGTTGCAGCAGTCCGGGCTCACGCCGGACCAAGTGCGGGCCCAGCTCGCAGCGGCTGGCTACCCGCCGAATCTGCTCGACGCCTACCTCAGCCAGGCCCAGCCGGGGCAGGCGACGCCACAGCCCAGTGCCCAGACGCTTGAGGCAATCCAGGCGCTCGGTCTGAGTATCGTCACGCCTGCCGGAGAGTCGTTGCCCGTGGACACCGGTTTTATCCGCGCGCGCGCTGAGGTACTCCACGCCGAGTCCCTCGCGACCGGTAACTACGTATTCGGGGTTGACGTGTTCCGCCGCACGACAACGCAATTCTTGCCGCTCCTCTCCGGCCCCGTACCGCCGGACTACCGTCTGGGCGCCGGCGACCAGCTGGTCCTGATCCTCACCGGCGACCTGCAGCGTGCATACACGCTGCCGGTGAGCCGCGAGGGCTTCATACTGATCCCGCAGGTCGGACAGGTCTTCGTCTCGAACCTCACACTCGACCAACTGCGTGATGTACTGTTTGACCGGCTCGGCCGGGTGTATTCGAAGCTCACCCGGTCTCCGACCGCGACGACCCATTTCGACGTTGCGGTAGCGAACGTGCGGATAAACCAGGTGTCGGTCGTGGGTGAGGTGAAGCAGCCCGGCGCATATCAGATCAGCGCGCTCGGGACGGCGCTCACCGCACTATACGCTGCCGCGGGGGTTACGGCTCGAGCCAACATGCGTCGGATCGAGATCCGACGGCTCAACAGCGTTGTGGCCACGCTCGATCTTTACGAGTACCTACTGAGGGGTGACAAGCACGACGACATCCGGCTCGAGACCGGCGACGTCGTGTACGTCCCGCTGCACGGCACGCGGGTGCAGGTCACGGGGGCGGTGCTGCGTCCCGCCATCTACGAGCTGAAGCCGGGAGAGACCCTGCCCGATCTCTTGTACGCCGCCGGCGGCTTTCGCGCCAATGCGGCAGTGGACCGGTTGGCGATTCACCGCATCCTACCCCCCGCGGAGCGCCGGCCGGGACCGTTGCCCCGCGCCGCGCTCGACGTCGCGCTCGCGGTGGCGTGCCAGGGCGACGAGCGTGCCGGCACTCGAGTGACGCCTCCGGCGTGTCCCGCACCGGCCGAGGGGGATCCTCCCCGGGGGCTCGTCATCCCCCCGCTGCCGCTGGACAACGGCGATTCGGTGGTGGTGGATTCGATCGGCCCGCTCGCCACCCTGTTGTACGTGGGGATCAACGGCATGGTCACCAAGCCGGGCCGCTACCCCTGGCAAGAGGGGATGACGCTGCGAGATCTGGTGAGGCTGGCACGGGGCCCGAAGATCGGCGCGTACCTGAAGGACGTAGAGATCGCCCGGCTCCCGGCCGACCGCTCGCAGGGCCAGCTCGCAGACACGCTGCGCACGCCGATCGACTCGACCTACTTGTTCGAGCGCGACGCGGCGGGTCGCTACATCGGGCCAGCGGGCCAGGCGTTCCCCGGCAGCGGCGCACGCGAAGTGGTGCTCCAGCCGTATGACGAAGTATTGGTCCTGAAGCAGCCCGACTTCGAGCTGCAGCGCACGGTCCAGGTGCGGGGCGAGGTGCGGTTCGCAGGGACGTACGCGCTGCGGTCCAAGAGCGACCGGCTAACCGACGTGCTGGACCGGGCCGGCGGGCTCACGCCCCAGGCCTACGCCAACGGCATCCGCTTTTATCGCCGGGAGAACAACGCGGGACGCGTGGGACTCAAGCTCGCGGAGGTGCTGAAGGATCGGCGGCACAAGGACAACATCGTCCTCGCTGACGGTGACTCGCTGTACATCCCGCCCTACCTGCCGACAGTGCGCGTCGAGGGCGCGGTGAACTCGCCGGGGAGCGTGACGTTCGTCCAGGGAGAGGGGCTCGACTACTATCTCTCGGCCGCCGGCGGGGTGTCGTTCAGGGGGGACAAAGGGCGGGTGTTCGTGCAGCAGCCCAACGGGAATGTCCGTGCCGTGCACAAGCGACCCCTGTTCTTCGGGACGAGCAAGCCGGCCCCCGAGCCAGGGGCCATGGTGATCGTTCCGCTGCGGGACACGACCTCCCACTCGAACACCGCTGCGGTTCTCGCGGCGATCGGCACGATCGTGGCGTCGCTGACGACGATTGCGGTCGTCGTGGTGAATCACCCGTGACCGAGAGTGCCGAAGGAGAGCGGTTGGGAGTTCCGGCGGTGGTGGCATCTCCGCGCGTTCCCTTTCCGGGGGCTTCCGAGTCGCCGCACGATCAGGAACTGAGCCTCCTTCAACTTGGCGTAGTCCTTGCCAAGCACTGGACCCTGGCCGTCGGTTTCCCGCTCGGCAGCTGCATTCTCGTGGGGATTCTTCTGCTCCTAGTGGCACCAACTTTCACGGCCACGACGAGCTTCGTCCCTGAGGCGAACCGCCAGCCCCTGCTCCCCGGCAACCTGGCGGGGCTCGCCGGGCAGTTCGGTCTGTCTCTGGGTGCGGAGCCAAGCCAGTCGCCTCGGTTCTACGCGGATGTCGCGAAGAGCCGTGAGATCCTGGAACGCGTGCTGCTCACTCGATACGCTGTTTCCGGCTCGGCGAATTCGGCCCCCGACTCAGCAACCTTGCTCCAATGGCTCCCCGTCCGCGGCCGCGACCTCGCCGACAGCCTCGAGCGTGGCAGGAAGAAGCTCAGAAAGCGGCTCTCCGTGCGCGTCGACATGCAGACCAACATCGTCAGCCTCAGCGTCGACGCGAAGGATCCTCTGCTCGCGTCGCAGATTGCGAACCGGTTCATTGAGTACCTGAACGACTTCAATGCGAAGACGAGACAGTCCCAAGCGAGGGAACGACGCAAGTTCATCGAGGAGCGCGTCCAACAGGGCGAGCAAGATCTGCGCGATGCGGAAGAGGGCCTGAAGACCTTCTATCAGCGCAATTACCAGTGGCAAGAGTCACCGCAACTCGTTTTCGAAGAGGGACGGTTACGCAGGAGGGTCGAGTTGCAACAGGAACTCTATCTGACGCTCCGCCGTGAGTACGAGACGGCGCGGATCGAGGAAGTCAACGACACGCCGGTTCTTACGGTGATCGACCCGGCGGTCCCACCTCATAAGAAATCCGCGCCTGACACCTTGCTGCTCCTCGTGCTCACGGCCGTGGTAGGAACCACGATTGGTGTGGCCGCGGCCTTCGGCGCCGAGTACATAGGCCGACTGCGACGCGGCAACGCCCGCGAGTATCAGGAGCTGCGCGAGGCCTTGCATCACATCCGGGACACCATCAGCGGGGCGCGGCGTCGAGCCGCGCGCCGGGAGGAACGGTGACCGAGTCACTGCTACGGTCACAACACTCCCCAGGAGCATGGTGAGAATCGCAATCGTGGGAACGAGAGGCATACCGAACAGGTACGGCGGATTCGAGCAGAACGCCGAGAACCTTGCCGCGCAATTCCATGACGCCGGACACGACGTCACCGTTTTCAACCCTCACGACCATCCCTACAAGCTCCCGACTTGGCAGGGGGTGAAGATTCGTAGGCGGTTTTGGCACGAACGAAGGCTCGGTGCGCTCGGCATCTTCCTCTACGACTATCTGTGCCTCGCCGCGGCATTCCGGGAGAACTTTGATATCGTGCTGGAACTGGGATACGCGCCCAGCGCGCTGTACCATTTTCTGCGGCCGGCCAAAGGACCGAAGATCATCACCAACATGGATGGTCTTGAGTGGCGGCGCGCCAAGTGGGGGCCGTTTGCACGGCGGATCCTCCTTTTCTGCGAGGGGCTGGCCAGTCGCACAAGCGATGCGATGATTGCCGACAACCCGGCTATCCGGGAGTACCTCCTGGCGAAATACAAGCGGCAAGCGTATTACGTCCCCCATGGGGCAGCTTTGCTGGAGGATCCGGACCCGAGTGTCTGCGGAAACTACGGAGTGGCAGAGCGCGAGTACTACATGCTCCTGGCCAGGATGGAACCCGAGAACAACATTGAGACCGTACTCGACGGTACGATCAGTTCGGGCGATGGGCGTGCCGTGCTCGTGGTTGGCGGGTGCGACGGCCGCTACGGTCGGTTTCTCAAAGGGAAGTACCGGAAGTACCCGCACATCCGCTTCTTGGGCGCCGTCTACGAACAGCGCGCCGTGAGCTCACTACGGAGGTTCGCAAAGCTGTACTTCCACGGCCACAGTGTGGGCGGCACGAACCCCTCACTGCTCGAGGCCATGGGGGCCGGCGCGTACATAGCGGCGCACGACAACGTCTTTAACCGGAGCGTGCTCCGTGAGCATGCGCTGTACTTCACGACGGCGGACGACGTAGCGCACCTCATGAAGACGTACAACGAGGAGATGCGCGACGCATTTGCGGCGGCAAACCGACAGAAGCTGGAGCAAACCTACAACTGGAACCTCGTGGGACGCGCTTACCTCACAATCTTCGAGACGCTGTTGAACGGCGGCGGCTGAACAGGTGCGTCTCGCTCCTACGGCGACCGGCTCGCAGCGAGTGCTTGGGCTCGGCCCGTCGCCTGGGTGCTGAGGTGGATTCCCGCCACCACAAAGAGCGCGTAGACGGCGGAAGAAGACAGGGCGGTCAAGTACGGATTGAAAAAGCCCGATCCCAACCACAGGGCATACAAGAGCAGCAGATACATTCCGACTCTTCCCGCGCGGAACCATCGGACCACGGAAAGCAGGTACGCCGCAACGATACCGATCCCGACAATCCCTAGTTGCATCAGCAGGCCGGCCCATTGCACCTCGTACTGAAACTGTAACCGCTCGTCTCTGACGTAGTCGCCGACGTACGCGCCGATACCGTTGCCCAGGATGGGGTGCTGGCTCACTTCACCCATGATCGCCGCGGTCTGCTCTCGCTTGACCGAGATCGACTCGACGTCGCCAAGGCGAGCCCCGATCATGGCGCGGAGCAAAGTCGATGGCTCGGTGAAGCCGCTCGCCATTACGAACCAGAGGCACGCGACCGCGCCGGCGAGCGTCACACCTCGCGCCAGATACCTCGGCCACAACCCATGATAGGCCGCCACGGCGACAATGACTGTCAGCCACACATAGCGGGTCAGACTCAGAGTCATCATCGCCACCGCGATACTGCCGTAGGCGACCCGGACTACGCGGTTGAGCTGGATCCTGAGCTGCGGGGCGATGAGCACGAGCGCGAAAACGAAGGGAGTCAGGATGTCGTTGACTACCGCGATCCGGGCCAGCAGCGTCACGCCTCCGAGTTCTTGCACTGCCGCGCCGGGAGCGATCGCCGTCGCGTAGCGCACGACAGTCTCGGGTGGAAGCACGCCGAGTACCATCAGGGCCAACAGCGCCGCCTTGACCGCGAGGTAGCAGGAGTTGCCCACCAACAACGCGAGAAAGAACGACTGCAGCGTGACCAGGCCCCGGCGAGAAAGCAGATACGTCACGAACACGATGACGAATACGCCCGTGTAATTGGTAAGCGCACGCGCGCCCAAGTCGAGCTCGATACTGCCGCGCAGCAAGCCGAGCAAAAACGACGCGAGAAGGAAGGCGGGTAACGCCAGCCCGAGAACGACTTCGCTCAGCCGGAACCTCGGACGACGACGCAACGCCAGCGCTGCCCCGCATCCAAAGCCCACGAGCAGGACGACCTTCAGAGGCATGAGCCCCGATGCAGGCACGAGCGCGAGGGTCGCGAAAAACCCGTAACAGAGGAGGAGCTCGCCTCGCGCCCGAGTCGGCGTCACGAGCGGAGGAGCGGCGGGCGCGGGGGCAGGGATCATGAGGCCGACCTCAGAACAGCAGGGCTCTGGACGCTCTGGCGTAGATGTTTCCCGTCAGCATCCCGTGCTTCCACAGAATCCAGCGCCGCTTCAGCCACGGGTGCGCCGCGGCGTAGTCACGCACAGCGGCGAGTGCCTCGAGATCGACCCCCCCGCTCTCGAAGCCGGACCCGGGCTCGCCCAGCCTGCGCAACAGCGCCCGCGCCTGTAGTATCGTGCGGTTCCTAAGACGCAACTGCCGCTTGAGGAGCCGTTGTGGATTGCGCCGGAGCAGTGCCCACAAGCTGATTCGCCGGGCTCCCCAATCGTTTTGCCCGTGTTGGCGATACTCGAGCAGGGACTCGGGAATATGTTCAATGTGACCACTGAGACACGCCAGGAGCGCGAGCCACCAGTCGTGGATGATGGCTTCCCTCGGCATGGGGACGGCCAATTGCAACAGCGGGCGATTGATCATCACCGCGCAGCCGACGATGACGTTCCTCGTCAGCAGACATCCCACGGAGACATCGGTCGGATCGACCTGCTGATAGTGGTAGAACGACCCGTCGATGAGCCGTCGGTTCGCATCGACTACGCGCAAGTCGCTGAACACCAAGAGCGGTGTCTCGCGCGTCATGCGTCTCTCGGCCGCCTGCATGGTCGAGAGCGTCTTTTCGATCTTGGTCGGCGTCCAGATGTCGTCCTGATCGCACAACATGACGTACTCGCCCTGGGCGAGACCCAGCAAGAACGCAAAGTTCCCGCGCGCCCCCCTCGCTCCACCTGTGCGAGCACGGAGCACCACTCGTTCGGGAAAGCGCCGCTGGTATTCTTGGATGATATCCACGGTGCCGTCCCGGGAACCGTCATCGCTCACCACCAGCCGCCACGACTGGTATTTCTGCGCGACGAGTGAGTCAATCAGCTCGGCGACGTACTTCTCGCCGTTGTACGTCGCGAGGAGAATGTCGATCACGGGAAGAGCCCTCCATTCGTCCCCCCACGCGGAAGACCCTTAATGCATCGTCCCTTGTTCGACGTCGTAGCCCCTCCACCAGTAGTAGCGATAGAGTGTCGCGAACAGCCAGCCCACTGCGTGCCGATGCTCGAAGAACCTGCCAAGGGATCGCAGGGACGGCTCCGCAAGCCGCATCACGCCCAAGAGCAAGCCCCGCGTCAAGGCGTTGGTCCCTAGCCTCCTAGCTGCTCGCTTCCATCGCGGCACGGCGACATGCTCGAAGAAATGTGGGTGCAGCGTGTCAAGCAGCGCAGCGGACTGTCCGGCGAGCAGTGCGCGCTGGCAATAGCCGTCGAATGTCACCTGGTGATGGTGATAGGCTGCGGCGCTCTTGTTAACCATGAGCTTGAGTCCGCGCTGTTGGAGTCGGTACCCCAACTCCATGTCCTCGAGTGCCGCGTGCCGGAACCGTTCATCAAACCGCTCCGCTCCCAAGAACGAAGCTTTCAGCGACACATTGCTGGTGTAAAAGAACCGGCAGTCCACGGCGTCGCCATCGCGGATCTTGTCATATGAGAACTGCGCTCCACCGCTCTCCAGCCACCGCATGTACTGCGAGATGGGTAGTTCCGGCGACCACGTCGTGTATCCCAAGACGGCGACGTTCTGCGAGGGGTACCGAGTCGAGTGAGAAACCCAGTGCTCATCCAAGAAGCTCGGCAATGCGGGAAGGATGTCGTCGCCGAGAAACAACAGGACCTGACCTCGCGCTTCCTCGATCCCGCGGTTGCGAGCCGCCGCTGGACCACGGTGCGCCTCCGCGAAGAAGCGCAGCGGCGCCCGGCAAGTCCGGCTGACTTGGTTTACGACGTCCGCGGTCGGAGAGGCTGAGCCGTCATCGATGACCAGTATCTCGTACCGAGCAGCGGTGCACTGGCCTGCCAACGACGCGAGGCATCGCCCGAGCATCTCAGGGCGGCCGTAGGTCGGCACGATCACCGACAGGTCAAGGGGGACTTGAGACGGCATGGTTGGAGCGCTTCGAGACGACGACGATCTGACGGTAATAGGGCGGAAAGTTGGTGAGCCGGGAAAGCAGGGCAGCCAGCGGCCGCAGACCGTAGCGCAAGACGAGAGACCAGCCCCGGACCCACAATCGGGGATGCATCTCCCACTTCATCATGACGCTGTGGATTCGCACGTTCTCATTTCCGAAGGTCACGCAGGAGGCCCCGTCGGCCGCCGTGCTGCTGACCACCGTCGGATCTGGATACGCATACTGCAAATGCTCGTTGAGCCACTGCGGTAGCGGGACGCGCTTGCGTCCAAGCCACTCCGAAAGCTCCGAATCGGCGTCCCGCGCAGGCGGACCGGAGGGAAATCCAATGATGAGGCCCCGTCGGATAACGCGAAGCGCTTCGCTGATGACCTCGCTCCGAAGCGATGGGTCCACGTGCTCCAGCACGTCGAGGCAAACACCCAAGTCAAACACACCGGTGGCGAACGGCAAGGCCGTACCCGATGCCCGAACTGCCCGCATGGTCCGGCAGGGTCGCCCCTCGAAGGCGACGTCCACGCCGACGAAATGGCCCGGAAAGAACTCACCTAGCCCCTGAGAACCGCTCCCAATCTCGATGAGCGACTCCGGTCGGTACCGCCGGACAACTCCAAGCACCGCGGCGTAGCATGTCGCAATCACCGCGCCAAAACTCTGCGCAGTTGAGCTTGATACAGGTTACGCTCCTCCGCAGTCAATACGAACGTCACGTACATCGTCAAGAATACCACGAGTGTCGAGACGCCAGCCAGAATGAGCAGACTGGGTCGCCCCTTGACCCACTCACCTGCCGACACGGCGACACCCACGACGGTTATCGCCAGTGCCGGTCCAACGCACCTGGACAGAACCCCGAGGTACGAAGTGAACCGCGTGCCCACCAACCGGCACGTGTAGGCCGGAATGATGACTCCGTTCGAGACGCTGAGGGCGATCAGCGTACCCAACGCCACTCCAGGGAGGCCGATCCGCTGCACGAGGACCACGCTTAGGATCACGTTCAGGAGCGCGTCCGCCAATCCGAGCACTGCCAGCATCCTGTGTCTCGCCGTGCTCAGGAGCAAGATGGCCGAAACGTGGCCCGGAAGATGAAACAGCATGGCGAGCGTGAGCAGCACGAGCACGGGATAGCTGCCTTCAAATCCTCCGCCCATCCACGCCTGAATGAGTTCCTTGCCGAAAACGACGAAGACGATGAAAAATGGGAGCGCAATAACCAGAGCGAGCTTGACCGCCTGCAGGTACAAACGCGAGGTCTCCTGGATGCCACGGCTCGCTTCAATCTGAGTGAACACAGGGAACAGGACGTCGACGGTCCCAAACACCAAGCGAGCCACGGCATCCACCATGCGGTAGGCCACGGTGTAGGTCGTCACCGCCACGACTGGAAGGAAGACGGAGATCGTTATTGTATCAGTCTCGAACGTCAAGCGAGCCGCGATTGTCAGGAGGAAAACCCACACGCTATATCCCGCCGCCTGCTTCAGTTCATGCCAGTCCGCCAGAGTCGGAGCGATTCGGACTCCAAGCTTCCGTACGATGATTGCACCGCGAACGATCCCCGTGAAGAGCGTCATGATGAAGTTGAGCCACAGCAGGCCTGTGAGACCGTAGCCGAACTCGAGAAGAGCAATTGTGAGCAAGAACGTTGCTCCGACTGAAGCTGCACCAACCCAATTATTAATGTCGTAACGCTGAAAGCCCTGCAAGACGCCTCCAAGCAGGGATGATGGGAGCCTGACAGCCAAACCCAGCCCGCCAAGCAAGAAGATTGTCAGAACCTGTCCCGATACCTCCTGAGGCAAACGGAATAGCCGAGACGCATTCGACCCGACAATGACCGCGCCGATTAGGGCTAGAACACCGATCGCTCCGTAGGCAACCAATAGAGTCCCGACATGAACCTCGAGCTTCTCGAGCTCGTTACGAGCCCGATAGCTCGAGACGTGCCGCACAACTGTCGTCTGGAGACCAAGGTCAAGCAGCCCGAGATACCCCACGACCG
>Ga0209056_10002064_pt1 | contig 21869 bp, 22 predicted proteins | sample GraSoiAngelo_114_FD_185876 | JGI IMG/M metagenome (GOLD analysis project Ga0209056, IMG submission 185876) | Grasslands soil microbial communities from the Angelo Coastal Reserve, California, USA - 14_0903_13_40cm (SPAdes) (version 2) | ecosystem: Environmental > Terrestrial > Soil > Grasslands...
TTTATCGGGAGAGCGATCGCGACTGCGCTTAGTCCCGCCAAAGCGTAGAAGAAATAAATGAGTTGCTCAGCGCGACGCTGGTGTTCATCGAGCCAGGCGTGTCCGTCGTCATCGGTCATCGAGAGAACGCGATCGTAACCTTCCTCGCCGAATTCGTACGCCGGCCAGGCCGAGGCGGCGCTGATTAGCACGAGAGCCAGGGTTGCGATTTGCGCACGCCGGCTCCGCAGAAAAAATGCAATAACCAATCCGATCCAACTTACGGCCAAGCCGTAGATCGGTAGAGGATTGATGAGGATGTGAACGTATTCCGGTTGCCGCTGGAGCGCGTGAAGAAAGGCGGTCATTTAGTTGCGGCGAGGACGACGGCGTTACTAAGTTTCGCAAGCCGTTCTGGAACGTAACGCTTCCAGTCACTAGTAGTGAAATGCCACCATTCGGTGCGCAATCCATAGAAGCCGGCGTCCGCCATTGTTGTTTGCAGAAGATACAAGTGATTGCGCACGAGCGGATCGCGGCCAGTGTAACGGAGCATCGCCGCCGGTGTGAAGTCATCGAAATCGGTTGGCATCGAGAGTGGCCGCCCCCAATCGTCTACCAGAGTTGCATCAACCGCCACGCCCCAGCTGTGGAACGAACCGGAACCACCGTGTGGATTGACCACGTAATCATTTCTCGGAGCGAGTCGCCACAATTGTGCCTGGGCATCACGCGGCCGATAAGCGTCCCAGATTTTCAGGCCGCAATTGTAGCGTCGGAGAATTGCCTGAGCGGTGATCAATCTTCGCGCCACACCCGCCCGGATTAGTGGCTGCATCCTCGACGGATAGAGCGGACGATGCGCGATATTCTCTGAAGTCGCATAACGCAATTCAATCCGAATGGCCGGCGCAATGGTTGTGAGATCAACCCACGCGAAATCGCTTGTGGGGAGCGCCGAAATTTGCGCGGGAACAACCGGTGGGCCGAGCAAAAAGGTTGCGAAAACGATGAGGGCCATCGCGGGATTAGTTTGCTGCGGTCGCGGCTGGCGGTGCATCAGTCTTGGCGATGCGTTGGAGCAGAAGCCGTGCGCTGTTTTCCGGAATGTTGAAGCGGATTTCCAGATCTACATGTTGGCGATTGATTTCGGGCGGAGCGGCGAAAAGCGGGAGATCGGATTGCTCGATTCGCAGCCAACGTTGCGGATCATCATGAATACTTTTAGCTAGGTCGCTTGCCGCGTTTTCCGATGGAAGTCTCAACAAGAGACGCGCTTTCGCCGGTGTCTGGAGGGAAACGCCCAGTCCGAGCAATTGCGCGCTCTCCAGAAGTTCTCGCGGGAAAATGGGATGAAACGCGCGAGCCAATCCGGGCGGATCGCGCGAAATCAAACGCAAGGTTGTTTCACGATCAAGGGCTTGGAAGCGATCGAAAAATTCGCCCGTGATTTGCAGATCCGCCTCTAGTCCGAGACGCACCCGCACCAACTCGTCCACTCCATCGGGCATTCCGACGGCGAGCGTTTTCGGGCCCACGCGTGCGATGCTGAAGTCGGATCGCTGCCACACCGGAAGACCGCTAATGGTACGTCGTTCGAATTGCTTATCTTCCGCAATTGTCCGCACTACCGTCGAAACATTATCGCGCGCTTCCACCAGCAGAAATTCTCGTGGCGGCGAATTTTCCGCGGTGGTGAGCGCCCGGGTGACCCGTGCGGCGTCGCCGGGAATTCTTAAGCGGGGTGTCTGCGCAGCGGCGCCGATTAAACCGGGCCAGGTTTGCAGCCAAAAATCTTCGTTGCGCCACTTCTTTGGCAAATCGTCGCGATCAAAATGCTCTGCATTTAAGGAGAGAATGGCATCGGTTTCACGCGGCAGCCATTCACGTTTGGGCGGGGATTGAAAGACGAGCGGCAGGACAATTGCCAGCAAGATGAGAATCGAAGCGATGACGAAATAAAATTTTCGCAATTCCTGTTTATCGATTTGCGCGGAGAGAACACTGAGTTGTTCCCTATGTTCGTGGTGACGCTGAACCGATTGGCGGTGGCGGAGGACGTCATGCAATAAGTGCGGCGCATTCGGCGGGGCGATGCCACGGGTGGCAAGATGGCGACCGATGTTCAGGTAAGCCGGATTCTTTCGTTCCTCGACTGTCTGGTGCTGCGCTCGTGCGTCCCGCAACGCGTCTTGCCGTGCGCGTACCTTTTCGGCTAAGGCGCGATCAGTCGCCTCGAATCGCGCGCGCGCGCGCGCGATGTTTCGCTCCGTAGCCGACAATTCTTCCTCCGCCGCAGCGAGCTTTTGTGTCGCCTGCCGGCACGCTTCGGCGCTTCCCTCGCGAGCGCGAACAATTTCCGCACGCTCCTGCGGCAACCGCGCGCGTTTGCTGGCGAGAGTCGCAGTGCGTGCATCCAGGTCAGCTGGTGGCGGCACCTGCGCTTGCAAGGCTGAAAGTTGCTTGAGCAATTCGCGATCGGCTGAATCATTTGCTTGCAAGCGGGATTCCACACTGGCCAGCTCGCGCTCACAAAGAGTGGCAGCATTTTTCGCGTCGTCACGCTGTTGCAGGATAGGCTTTTTCTTGGCTTCCAATTTGGCGATCGCGTCGTTTTGGGCACCCGCATTTTCCGCCCGCTCCGCTTCGATTTGCTTGAGCGCAACTTCAATTTGTGCGATGCGCATTGCGACTTCCTTTTGCTCTTGCTCCAGTTTCTTGAGCGCGACGATCTCGTTGCGGACTTCAGGGAAGCTTGCGGCCTGCGCGGTGCCTTCACGTCCGAGATAGATTTCGCTGCGTTGGAGCTGTCGCTTTACGTGTCGCAACGCCAGGCGTGTGCGTTGCCGTCGCACTTTTAATCCAAGCTCGCGCAGACCGGTGCGGATGAAACTCACAAGGGAATGCTAGTCGAACAACGTTTTTGAAAAAGTGCAATTCAATGTTGTGGAGGTTCCCGTAAGAATAGAAGCGGTTTTTACACGCACCGTGTAAATTCACAGCGCGCCGTCATCCTGAACGAAGTGAAGGATCTTACAAACAGTGGTTGAGCACGCGAGGTAATTTGTGCGTTCTAACATCGAGTGCGAGGTCCCTCGCGGCGCTCGGGATGGCAACGCTTTCACCCTTGCCGTTATATCACCCTTGGATGGAAGGGGAGTTACCTCTTTCCGGGAATCACTCTTCTTCGCTCAATTTCGCCAGGACGCTGAAATCCTCGAGCGTGGTCGTGTCGCCGGTGACGCTTTTGCCACTGGCAATTTCCTTGAGTAAGCGCCGCATGATCTTGCCGCTCCGCGTTTTTGGCAACGCTTCCGCGAATCTCACCTCATCCGGCTTCGCGATCGCGCCGATGTGAGTACTGACATGATCACGCAATTCCGTTTTTAACCCGGCCGATGGGTTGGCGCTTCCTTTCAAGGTGACAAATGCGACGACGGCCTGCCCTTTCATTTCATCAGGCCGACCTACCACCGCTGCTTCCGCCACTTTCGCGTGCGCGACCAATGCGCTCTCGATTTCCGAGGTGCCGAGACGGTGTCCCGCGACATTGAGGACGTCGTCAATACGACCAACAATCCAAAAATATCCATCGCGATCGCGCCGCGCACCGTCGCCGGTAAGATAGCGTCCTTCGAACTCGCTCCAGAACTGTTTTTGATAACGTTCCGTGTCGCCATAAATCGTGCGCAACATCGATGGCCACGGCTTTCGTATGATCAATTTCCCGCCTATATTCGCGCCGACCTCGTCACCACGGTCGTCCACCACTGCGGCATCGACCCCAAAAAAAGGCAGCGTTGCGCTCCCGGGTTTGGTCGGAATTGCGCCTGGCAATGGTGTGATCAGGATCGAGCCGGTCTCGGTTTGCCACCAGGTATCGACGATCGGACAGCGCCCGCCGCCGATCGTCTTGTGATACCACATCCAAGCCTCGGGATTGATCGGCTCGCCGACCGATCCAAGCAGGCGCAAGGACGAAAGGTCATGTTTCTTCACCCAGTCATCGCCCCAGCGAATGAACGCACGAATCGCAGTCGGCGCGGTATATAGAATTGTTACTCGATAATCTTCGACGATTTTCCAAAAGCGGTCCGGCTCCGGCCAGTTCGGCGCGCCTTCATACATCAAAGTCGTCGCGCCGAGGGTAAGCGGGCCATAGACAACGTAACTGTGGCCGGTGACCCAGCCGACGTCCGCGGTGCACCAAAAAAGATCTTCGTCGCGGACATCGAAGACATATTTCATCGTCGAATAAATCCCGAGGAGGTAGCCGCCGGTGGTATGCAGAATTCCCTTCGGTTTTCCGGTCGAGCCGCTGGTGTAGAGAATGTAAAGCGGATGCTCGGAATCCAGGGCAACGGGTTCGCAATTCACACCGACGTATTCCAACTCGCGGTGCCACCAAACGTCGCGCCCTTCCTCCATGTGGATTTCATTGCCTGCCCGCTTTAAAACGATCACACGCTTTACCGACGTGCCGCCGCTGAGGGCGTGGTCGACATTGTTTTTTAGCGGTACAATTGCCCCGCGCCGGTAGCTGCCATCGGCTGTAATCAACGCGATCGCCCCGCTGTCCGCGATGCGATCGCGAATGCTGTCAGCGCTGAATCCACCGAAGACAACAGAATGGACGGCACCGATCCGCGCGCACGCCAGCATCGCAATTGCGGCCTCGGGGATCGTCGGCAGATAAATGATAACGCGATCGCCTTTGCGAATTTTGTTGCGCTTTAGGACGTTGGCAAAATGGCAGACTTCGCGATGTAATTGCTGATAAGTGAGAGTGCGTTTCTCGCCCGGTTCGCCTTCCCAAATAATCGCAGCTTTATTTCGTCGCGAACCATCAAGATGACGATCAAGACAGTTCTCTGAAAGGTTAAGCTGCCCGCCGAGGAACCATTTTGCGAAGGGCGCCTTCCAATCGAGCACTTTTTTCCACGGCTTTCGCCAGGCCAGCTCCTTCGCTTCTCGCGCCCAAAATGTGACCGGTCGTCGAATCGATTCGCCGTACATTTTTCGATACTGGGCGAGCGATTTGATCCGCGCTTTTTTTGCAAAATCTTTCGCGGGCTTGAAGACGCGCTTCTCGATTAAATGCGATTCGATGTTCGTTTCCATTCGAACTTCCTAATATCGCGGGCCGTTTTGTAGAGCAAGTATGGGCGGTATAGAAACCGGGAAGCGTTAAACCCCTAAAGCGATGGCGTGATGAAACGTTGCGAACAGTTTTAACGATTTAACCATTCAACGTTTTTAACATTGTCCTATTCCATGAGCTCGTGGAAGGATTTCTCCATGAGCGATCACGTTTACAAGAAAATCGAACTGGTTGGTTCTTCACCGGAATCGATCGAGGCGGCGGTGGAGAATGCACTGGCCCGTGCCAAAAAGACAATTCGCAATATGCGCTGGTTAGAGGTGATGGAAACACGCGGTCACATTGAAAACGGCAAAATAGATCATTGGCAGGTCGCGGTGAAAGTTGGCTTTACCTTGGAAGATTGACCTTCATCATCCCGAGCGCAGTCGACGGATCCCGAGGTGAAATCTTTAAGGTGCGCAACGGGATCCTTCGATTCCGTCGCTTCACTCATGACGCGGGAAGGTGCGACCTATTCTTCTTCCTGGATTACCTCGTAAACTTTGGTCGCGCCGTAGATCAGCAGCGCCGGCTTGAGCGCGAACATGAGCAGACGGACCACGCCGCCAAACAAGCGACCGATCGGCAGGCGATTGAGAATGAAACCAGCCAGAAGTGCGATGAGAAGCGACTGCCCTGGCTTTTCACGCACGAATTCCTCCGCCTGGGTTACCACTTCGGAAAATTGGTCCTGGGCATAGCGTACGCCGCGCAATGCAATGTCATTGTTTTCGTCCATAACTTTGTTTCGGTTGCCAGGGCCGCTTTGCGTGTTTTCATCCCGCTAGCGCAACGTCAGCCAGATCGTGCTGGCGCCGCTGTCCGGCGGAAACTCAACCGGCCGCGGTTCAGAATGAAAGCTGCTCGCTCGACGCGATGCCTTCAAGCAAAAGCGCGCCATCACTTCGAGGGCACGTTGATTCAGCGCGGTGCAGTTGGTCGAAAGCAAGATGCGGCAATCCCGGTCGGCCACTTCCAACGCCGCCATGAGCAAGCCTTCAAAATCTGATTCGACCTGAAAAGTTTTTCCGCGGTGCGAACGCGAGAATGTCGGCGGATCAAGGACGATTAAATCGAACTTTTGATCTTGGCGCGACAGCCGCGGAAGAACTTCAAAAACGTCGTCGGCGATAAAATGGTGTCCCGTTGCCGGCAAGTCATTGAGCGCAAAGTTTGCGCGGCCGCGCTCAAGCGATTTTTGGGACAAGTCCACGCTCACAGTGTTGGCGCCGGCTACTGCCGCCGCCAGCGAAAATGAACAGGTGTAAGCGAAGCAATTAAGCATTTGCTTCGGTGCGCTCTTGCGAACAAAACTCCGATTTTCACGTTGGTCGATAAACAGTCCCACGGAATAACCGCCACTGAAATCGATCTCAAAGCGCAGACCGCGCTCCATCACGACACTGCGCGAGCCGATGTTGGAATCACCCAGAATTAGTTTTGGCGTTTGACGCTCTTGATTACGCTTCGGCAAAAAACGCTCGAACATTCGTTGGGCGTTGAAGCCCATCGCTTCCGCCCAGAGAAAATATTCTGTGGTCAACCGCTCACGTGCCGCCTGGTTCTTAAAGGAAACCAGAACATCACGTCCCAATCGTTCGACCCAGCCATCCGCGATCGTCCAAAGACGATAGACGTCCGTTCCCTCCGCTTCGAAATCGCGCATCAATTGGCGCTCGATCCAGGTCGTTTTCACGCTGTCGTTCTAATTTAATCACGCGTCATCGCCTGTCTTGCCGCGTTCGGTGCGCACGATAAGCTCGGCGAGTGCAGCAAGTCACGGTCCGCGTCCCAGCCAGCACTTCGAACCTCGGGCCTGGTTTCGATTGTCTTGGGGTAGCGCTTTCTCTTTACAACGATATAACGGTCAGCCGAGGCAAACGCGGCGCAGTCAGCGCAATGATTCGAGATGCGGCGAGAAAATTTTTCGCCGCCGCACAATGCAAGGCCTTCGAGTTTTCCTGCGATATTAGAGGCGATATTCCAATTGCTCGTGGGCTTGGCAGCAGCGTAACCGTGCGACTCGGCGTGCTTCACGCCTTGAACGAAATTGTGGGGACAAATCTCACCCGCCACGAGCTGTTTACACTGTGTGCGGAATTAGAAGGTCATTCAGACAACGCTGCGCCCGCGAGCTTCGGCGGATTCACCCTCGCGCGCGGTCTGGAGATACAGAACTTCGACGTTTCTCCGCAGCTTCGCTTCATTCTGCTCATCCCAAATTTCGAAATCGCAACAAACGCAGCGCGGCAACTATTGCCTTCCAAGATTTCGCGGACGGACGCGGTGCGAAACATCGCAAATGCTTCGGCCATCGCGACCGCGTTCGCCACGGGTGATTACGAAAGACTACGTGGCTGTTTTGTCGATTATCTGCATCAACCGTTCCGCAAAAAGTTGGTCCCGTTTCTTGAGGACACAATTCGCTCAGCAGAAACGGCAGGCGCACTCGGCGCCTTTTTAAGCGGGTCGGGTTCCGCCATTTGTGCCATCGCCCTGCGCAATCCCAGAAAAATCGCCGGCGCCATGCTGCGTGCGTCGCGGCAGAAAGACGCAGGCGTCACTATTACCCGGGCCGACAATGAAGGCGCCCAAATTTTGAAATCCGCAATCCGCAATCCGAGATCAAAAATCCCATGAGCCGCTCTCGGGAAAACCTCGAGCAATTTGCAATCGACGTCATTTTGGAACGGCGCGGTGGAGTTCGGGCCGCCCTTTTGCGCTCATTTCTTTATTTGCTGTCGCTCATTTATGAACGGCTGGTGCAATTCCGATTATTTCTTTATCGCAAACGCATTTTCCGTGAGCGCGCTCTCGGCTGTCTCGTCATCAGCATCGGTAATCTCACCGTCGGCGGCACAGGAAAAACTCCGATCGTGGAAAAATTTGCCCGTGCGTTGCAAAAAGGAGGGCGCCATGTTGCCATTCTCAGTCGTGGTTACAAAAGCGTGCCGCGACCGAGCAAACGCAGTTTGCTGACGAAATTACGCGGCGATAATCCCGATCCGCCGCGCATCGTCTCCGATGGAAAATCGCTTCTGCTCGATTCTCTTACTGCGGGTGACGAGCCTTACATGCTGGCGCACAATTTGAAAAACGTCGCCGTTCTGGTGGACAAGGATCGCGTCAAAAGCGGGCTATTCGCGATAGAAAAAATGAACGCTGACACGTTGCTGCTCGACGACGGCCTGCAATATCTTCACCTCAAACATCGGCTCGATATTGTGCTGGTCGATCGGCAGGCGCCTTTTGGAAACGAATTTCTGCTGCCGCGCGGAACCTTGCGTGAGCCGCCACGCAATTTACGGCGAGCCAGTTATATCTTCATCACCAAAAGCACCGGCGAATCCAACGAGCAACTGGTCAAACGAGTTCGACGTTACAATCGCACCGCGGAAATTATCGAGTGCGCGCACAAACCCTTGCATCTGCAAAACGTCGTGACCGGGGAGATTGCGCCACTGGAAAAATTACACGGCATCTTCATCGGTTCCATTTGCGCGATTGCCGCGCCCGATAGCTTCGAAGACGGCTTGCGCAAACTCGGCGCCAGGATCGAAATCGCCAAGCGTTACATCGATCACCACCGTTACACCGAAGCGGAACTGCAAAGCTTCATCAATCGATGTATCCGGCGCGACTTGGAAATGGTCGTTACAACCGAGAAAGATGCGGTCCGATTTCCTTTGCTGGTAAAGACTGAGGTTCCCATCTTTTTCTTGCGAGTGGAAATCGAAATCCTAAGCGGGCACGAGACCTGGGAACATTGCGTGGCCCGCATTTGCAAACCGCAACCATTGTTGACGCCAGAGCGATTTTTTGCGTGATCTGGCTGGGGAGCACAGGCAGCCAGCCTGTTCTTTTCGGCGGGTAGCGCGCGCGTCTCGCGTGCTGGTTTCGGCGTCTCGCCGAAACAATCTTTCCGAGAAGTCCGCGATGACGAAACGTCATCGCCAGTACGCGAGACGCGCGCGCTATCCAGAAACAGAATGTCGTCGGCAAGCTGCCGACAACTGCAGGCTCGCAGCCTGCTCTCCCCAGACAAAGGCGCGATTGGCGATCTGCAATTCGATATTGGACGTTGAGCGTTGAGCGTTGAACGTTTGCTGTAATGCCAGAAAAAGCTGAACTCGTCGTTGAAGGTAAAAAGCTCGCGGTTTCGAACTTGAACAAGGTTCTCTACCCGAAAGTCGGGTTCACCAAAGGCCAGGTGATCGATTACTATATCCGGATCGCGCCGGTTCTTCTGCCGCACCTTCGCGATCGGCCGCTGACAATGAAACGGTATCCGAACGGGGTGGATGCAGAATTCTTTTACGAAAAAAATTGCCCGTCGCATCGGCCGAAGTGGGTGAAAACGGCGAAGGTCTGGAGCGAGGGCAACAATCGGATCATGCACTACTGTTTGGCGCAGGACTTGCCGACGCTGGTCTGGGCGGCGAATCTCGCCGATCTCGAGTTACACACCTCGTTAGCGAAAAAGAAGGACGTGGCGCGGCCAACGATGATGGTATTCGATCTCGATCCCGGAGCGCCAGCGGAGATCGTGCAATGCGGCCAGGTGGGACTTTGGCTGCGCGATTTGCTAAGCAAAATGAAATTGAAAGCGTTTGCCAAAACGAGCGGATCCAAGGGTCTGCAGGTTTATGTGCCGCTGAACACGCCGACCACTTTCGATCAGACCAAGGATTTGGCGCGCGGTCTCGCCCAACATTTGGAAGGCGAACACGGCAATCTCGTTACTTCAAACATGTCGAAAGCGCTGCGCAAAGGAAAAGTGTTCGTCGATTGGAGCCAGAACGATGAACACAAAACAACAATCTGTGTTTACAGTTTGCGCGCCAAGGAAGAGCCGACTGTCTCCACTCCCGTCACTTGGGAAGAAGTGGCGAACTGTTTGAAAAAGCAAAAAGCCGATCTTTTAAAATTCCTCTCCGACAAGACGTTGTCGCGCGTGGAAAAAGTGGGTGACCTCTTCGCCCCGGTCGAAGAGTTAAAACAAAAGCTGCCGAAGAAGAACTCAACCCGCGCATTAACAGAGTGAGCACGCGAGACGGGACAATGCGAAGTTAGTTGTGATGCGCGTGTCATCCTGAACCGGATCAGACGGCGAAGGATCTCGCGATGTTTTCCAAGTCACACAAGAAATTTGTGACAGAGCAAATCAGGTAAGAGGCCCCCTCGGCCAAGCCTCGGGATGACAGAATGAAGCAAAGAGATCGTCGGAGGCACTTCCGCCGACGGGAGCGTCGGCAATCAGATTCTGTCGAATATATAGCGTTCACTCTTATTTGCGAAATGGCTTCTGGCCATTACCGGATAAATGCGCGATCTGAATTCCTATGCAAAAAGTGAATTTGAAAGACATTGAAGAGCGCAAGCGGCAATCGCCGTCGGGAAAATTTGGTCGGGCCTCGAAGGACATTTCAATCGCGCTAGGCCGAGATCCGGAATCGCTCGATTTGCGGAAGCGACATCCGTTTGATCTGGCCCTGGAGCGAGTTCCAAAAGGAAAAACGGTTTGTCCTTATCATTCGCACTCAGCAGAGTCGGAGCTTTATCTGGTGGTAGCCGGGGAGGGGAGTATTCGCGATAAAGACGGATCGACAATTGTGACCGCGGGCGACGCATTTTTCTTTGGGCCGGGTGAAGCGCATCAGCTCGCTAACGCAGGCGAAGAAGAATTTGTTTATTACGTCATCGCGGATAATCCGCGGGGGGATTCTTGTTACTACCCGGACAGCGGAAAATTTGCAGTGATGAAAGAAGGTAGCGACGAAGTGATCGTGAAAGGGACAGAAACCGTTTACTTCGATGGGGAAGAATAGGTTACATTAGTTTTTCTGCTAAAAACGCTAAAGAGCGCGAGAAGATCCGAGACGGATTTTTTTGGCGTTATTCCGCCCACCTGGCGGTTGATCGTGCGTCCCAAATTTAATCGTCTGGCGGTGGCGGTGGTGGGCCGGGTGCCATGAAACCATGCCGGTGCAAGAGATGGCGATGCCGCTTCTCAAGTTCCTCGAGCCTGGTGCGCTGTTCCGGGGTGAGAAAGGGCTGCATGTCGTGATGCGTTTGTTCAAAAATCTCGTGAACATCACGCATGGTTTGTTCGCGTTTCGTTTTCAACTGAGACGCGGCGCGATCGATAACAGGTGAAATTTGCTGCATCTGCTGTGGCGTGAGCTTCAATTCCGCGCGCAAACGCTGCTTCATGTGTTGCGCCATGGATTCCGAATCCATTCGCGCGAAAAAAAAGTGCGCGTGAAGCGTGCCGAAAAATCCACAGGCAACGCCGGCGAGAAACACCAACACAAAAGCGAGGATTAATTTCCAGCGCAAAGATTTGTTCATTCGCCGAGATTGCTTTGGATGGCGTTGTCTACCATCGCATATTCGGTGGGCAAATCGCTGTTGGAAGTTGAGGCGCGATAGACTCCCACTGAAGCCAAGGCGATGATTGCCAGCGCGATCATGGCGGCGCGCTGGGCGAACCGCGCGATGACGACCGAGCCGTTCGGGAAAGGTTCATGAGCCAGTGCAAGAACGCGAGTGTCGAAACCGAACGGCATTTCCGCGGGCGGCGTGGGACCTGCGGCCGCGCGAAACAAACGATCCAAGATTTCGTCTCGATTTTTCACAGCAAGCCTCCGATTTGTTTGCGCAACTTCTGGCGCGCGCGAAAGGCTCTTACTTTAATGGTGGCAGCGGTCCAACCGGTGAGCTTTTGCACTTCGGCCACGCTGCGTTCTTGGAGATAAAGCATATCGATAACCAGCCGCTCCACTGGTTTTAACATGGCGAGCAACTTTTCCACCAGATCGCGCGCGGCGAGTTTCCGATCCGGGGAGAGGGCGTTGTCCGAGGCAAGGTTTTCCAGCATCGCAGCCTGCTCTTCACTCAGATCGGCATGACGCAGCTCCGGGCGCGCTTTTTCCGCCATCAACTGATTGCGGCAGGTGTTTACCGCAATGCGCGAAACCCAATGCGAGATTGGTACCTTGCCCGAATATTGGGCCAGGTTTTGGAAAACCTTTACGAAAATCATTTGCGCTAAATCCTCTTCGGCAGTGCGGCGTGGCCGATAGCCGCGCACAATCTTCGCCACCAACGGATACAATTGGCGGATGAGTTCGCGGGCAGCGTCGTCGTCACCGCTGCGCGCGCGATCGACCAATACGCGAGCGTGCTCATCGTCATCCATGCGTAGAGAAAGGTATCCACACCAAAGAACGTGACCGGAATCAAGCCGTTCCGGTTACAAAAAAGTATCATCTCGAGCGAAAGCCGGCTCGGAGTCGATGGACCGCGTAGAAGTTAGCTCAAGGTTTCGCCCCGGGATTCCTCCCAGCCTTCGCATAAAACTATGGCGTGGCAGGCGCCTATGCTTGGGCTGATCAGATTTTTTTGTAACCGCAGCGTGGGGTCCGCGGTCAATAGTCAGCAAAGGCGCAATCATGCGCCGCAAACTTACAAAAACATGAAACAAACATTGACAGTAATTGCAGCAATCGCGCTCGGCGCTTTTGGCTTGGCGCAGGCGCAACCTCCAGGCGGGCCGCACGGAGGCTGGCATATGAATCCACTCGAGGAAATGAGTTCAACTCTTAACCTGACGGATGCGCAAAAGGCGAAGGTGCAGCCCATCGTGGATCAGGCGAAACCGCAGCTACAGGCGATCCATCAGGAGGCGATGACGAAGGCCAAGGCGGTGATCGATGCTTCGATCACGCAGATTCGTCCGTTGCTTACGCCGGAGCAGCAGACCAAGCTCGATGCCATCATCAAGGCACATGAAGACCTGCACAACGCAATGAAAGAATTGCACGAAGCCAAGGGGAAATAACGGCGTATATCGCAGCGAGGGGAGGGCGGTGTTCGGCAGGGCGCCGCCTTTTTCTTTTGTTACCGGATAGTGTAGCTGCCAAGCAGTGCCATCAACGGGCAAGATGCCTGTTGGCTCCACAGCCAAGATGGCTGTGCTAAAATTACTCGAAGCGCAATGCCCTAACCGGATCCAGGCGCGCGGCGAAATATGCCGGAATGAGCGCAGCGATTGAGCAAATCAAAAACGCGCTCAGACAAATCAGAGTTACGTCACGCGAAATCACTTCCGCCGGAATCGATGAAAATTGGTAAACTTCGCGCGGAAAGATTTCGATGTGAAGAGTGTTGGCCAGCCATTGACTAAATTCGTTACGATAACGGATCAGAGCCATCCCGAGTCCAAGTCCCGTTAGGGTCCCGAAAAATCCAACGACCATTCCTTGTCCCAGAAAAACCCAGACGATTTGCGCAATGTTCGCGCCAAGTGCCTTCATAATTCCGATTTCGCGCCGTTTCTGCACCGTCACCGTAATCAGCGTGCTCATGATGCCGAAGGCGGCGACGACGACGATGAAGAAGAGGAGAAAGAACATCACATTACGCTCGAGCCGGATTGCCTCGAAAATCTGGTGGTTCATATCGATCCAGGTCCGCGCGGACTGGGGGACTTCGAGGAATTTTTCGATCTGCGCTTTCACTTCATCGACATCATAAGGGTCTTCGGTTTTAACCGTGATTCCATGAAGGGCGTCGCCTAACCCGTAAAGCTCCTGCCCGATGAAAAGCGGCACTAGCAGATACTGCGAATCGTGCACATAATGGCCGGTCTCGAAGATTCCGGTCACTGTCAGATCCTTTGGCAGCACGACTTCGCGCAATTCTTCGATCGCTTTTTTTTCTTCCTCGCCCGTGGCGTTCTCGAGTTTCTTTATGCGATCGAGGACGATTGAGAGGTTGCCCGGCGAATAGACTGTCACCTTGTCGCCGACGCGCACATTTAATTGTCGCGCCAGCTCGACCCCGAGTACGGTGGTATCGCTGGTGAGATCGAGCGTTCCCCATTTTACGAATTTTTGCAGGGAAACGACTTTTTCTTCCTGCTCTGGATCAATACCCCGGATTAAAGGGGCGAGTCGCTGCTCGTCGTGTTCGACAATCACCGGCCCTTGAACATAAGGCGCAGTCGCAACAACGCGGGGTATTGCTCGAATTTTCTCTGTCAACTCCCGCCAATTATTTAGGGTGGTTTCACTGGTAACCAGAATGTGAGCGTCGAAATCGATCACCTTCTGACGCAGTTCGCGGTCAAACCCCGTCATTACCGAGATCACGAGGATGAGGACGGTGACACCGAGCATAACGCCCAGCACGGAAATCAGCGTGATAATGGAAAGAAATGTGCGCTTCGGTTTTAGATAACGCAGCGCCAGAAAGAGGCTGAAGGGTAATTTCAAAACGCGCTAACGGTGCCGGTGAACGCGATTATTTCAACGCGTGGGATTGTAATTCTTCGAGGGTGACAAACTCTAGCGCGGAGGCGTGAGTTGCCTCGAGATCAACCGGGCAGGCGACGCCGCGGCCCAATGCTTCTTTCCAACGCGTCACGCAGACGCACCATTTGTCACCCGGCTCAAGCCCGGGAAATTCCCACTCTGGGTGCGGTGTGACCAGGTCGTTTCCCTGCAGCACCGAAAAATCGAGAAAGTCGCGAGTCACTTGCGCGCAAACGGTGTGCAACCCAACGTCGCCGGGCCCGGTGCGACAGTAGCCGTCGCGATAGAAGCCGGTGAGTGGATCGCGGCAGCAACATTGCAGCTCGGTGCCTAGGACATTTGTGGGCATAGGAAGAGGATAATGGGGTGCTCGTTTTTGTCATCCCAGTGTAAGCCGACGGATCCCGTGGGGAAGCTTCTAAGGTAACTTCCGCGGGATCCCTCGACTTCGCTCGGGATGACTGGGAAGGTGGCGCCAGATCAAATGGCAAGGAAGGCACAAGCAGTTGCTTATTGGTTGCTGCCGGAAACGGCGGCGCGCGCAGTGTTGTCGCGCGAAATTAGGGTGCAGGCGAGGCGATTTGGCGCTCCATTGTTCGAACCGCACGTAACGATTTTTGTCGCACCGGAAAGTTCGCGGCCTCCGCTCGACGTCTTGCGCAAACTTCTACCGGTTAAAATCGAGCTAACGATTCATAGTATTCGATTCGGCGAACAATTTACGAAGACGCTTTTCGTCCAATTCGCAACAAATACTACATTGCAACAGCTAGGCGATGCGATCTGGAAAGCGACCGGGGCGGGGGACCGTTACCTTATCGATCCACACCTAAGTTTGCTTTATGCAAAATTGCCGCCAGAGACCAAGCAAAGATTAGCCGATAAAATACGGCTGCCATTTCGCGAAGTTTGTTTCACCTCGATTTGTGCGATGCGATGTGCTCGTCCGACGACGACGGCAAGCGAAGTCGAGCGGTGGAAATTACTCGCGCCGTAAAGAATAAACGCCGGAAGCATCAGGCTCCCGGCGTTCCCTTTGATCCCTAAGCTATACAAACTGGAAACACTGCGGCGGCGTAAAAGTTCCTCAGAAAGTACGAGCAGCCAACAACACGAACCGGTGCGATTCGATTAACGCGGTGAAGAATTGGGGGGCGAGGGTGAGATCGTCGGCGAAGGTGTCGGCGTTGACGACGTGGAACTAGACTGTTTCTGCAACGCTTCCTGCAAAAGTTTCTTCTCTTCGGGGAAAACGAAGCCGGAATTGGCGGCGTCAATGAATTCATGAGCGGCATCTGCTTTGCCGTCGTCAAGCAAGAGCACGGCGAGGTAGAGGGCGACGCGGGCGTCGTGCAATTTCTCCGGCGCGAGTTTTTGCAAGACCGCGACTCCATCGGCGGTTCGACCTTGCGAATTCAAAGAAAGCGCCTGGGCAACTACGCAGGGTGGCTCGGTCGGCGCTTGATCGAAGGCCTCTTTGGCAACGCGCTGACCTTCGCTGGGGTTGCGATCGAGGATCATGGATAGACGGGCATATTCCGCTGCAATCAGCGGTTCTTCCGGAGAAGTTTCATGCAGACGCATGGCGGTGAGATAGAGATTAGGGAGATCATTGTTGGCCCGATAAATCTCAAACAAGGCATCGAGCGCTTCACGACGACTCAATGGATTATGAGCGACGCGCAACCAAAGCTGCTCCGCTTGGGTCGGTAGATTCCATTTCGTGGCGAGACGAGCCAGGCGAATTTCACGCTCGGGATACTCTTCGCAGGCGCGCTCGGCATCGTGCCAGAGAGAAGCAGATTCCGCATCGGTGCCTTCCTGTCGAGACTGCTGTTTCGCATATGCCTGATAGGCGAGCCGTAAATATTCAGAGTCGCCCCAGTTACTGCCCTTCGTCCAACGGCGAAGGCGCGACCAATTTTTTTGTGCAGTAAAAGCAGCGGCAACTTCTATTGCCGGCGGAGGATTAGCGGTTTTTTCGGGTGGCAACTTCTCCATCCAACGCAGGACTTCGGCGCTCATGCCATTGCCATTCATCCATGCCATCAACGCGGCGAGATCGTCGAGTTGTCGCGTCGCCAGGGGTTTCACTTTCTCGAGCAACGTCGCCAGTTTTTTTTTATCTAGCTTTTTGTAAAAATCCAAGCAAAGCAGGTCGTCGGAAAAAGTGACCTGCGGGCTCAATTGCAGTTCTTGCGCGAAGCGGTCGGCTGCCTCGAGGTTGCTGTGCTGGATCGCGTCATTTAGCAAAGCGCGAAGGGAACCGGCGCGAAACGGAGCGCTTTTGACCAGATGCTCGAGGGTTGCGCGTGCCCACGTGTTTTTCTGCGGATCGGGCGATTTGATCCGAACCGCGGCGAGGTTGTATTGATAGGTTTCGTTGCCCGGTTCCTTTGCCAAAGCTGCGGCGAAATGGCGCTCCTGGCCTGCTTCATCGCCCTGCGCACGCGCCAACCATCCGGCAACGACATGATAAGGCGCGCTTTCGCGATTCTCCTTCGGCACGCTCTCGAGCGCTTTGCGGGCTGCATCGAGCTGACCGAAACGCAAAGCGGCCGAGGCGAGGTTGAGCTGGCTATCAATGTCGCGCGGCCGCAAGCGCGCGATTTCTGCGCGCCAGACCACGGTTTCAGCGCGATTTTGTTTCTCGGTTGCTTCGGCCAGAATTTGATAGGCCGGAAAAGAATCATGATTGATCTGTAACGCCTTTTGCGCGGCATCATTCGCGCCATTAAAATTTCCCTGTTTCAGATTCGCTTCGGCCTGTCGAAGCCAGCGCGATTCTCGCCAGGAATTAGCGAGTTTTGGACCAATGGTGAAAACAAGCAGTCCGAGTGCGAATCCGGCAATGACCGCCAGAACGATTAGACCGCCGCGGACAGAACGGGTCTGACCCACCGAAGCAGTTTTGTTTGTCTGTCGCCGAAGCTGGTGAATTACCGGATCTGTCATTGTGTTTCTACGACAACGTGCGGTTCCCTTTAACCAAGATTGCCGTTCAAGCGCGCGCCGTTTCGACCGCGGCTTCCTCTTCTGCCACGACCGGGACTTCCTCGATCGCTTCAATCGCTTCCTCGCGCAGACGCTCACCCCAAACATAACGTGCGAGCAATACTTTGATCGTCGCCGTCAAGGGCACGGCCAAAATTGGACCGAGCAAACCCCCAATGAGCAAGCCCCAGACGAAAATCGAAACAATCACGGTCATCGGGTGAAGCCCGACCGAATTGCCAACAATGCGCGGCGCGTAAAATAAGCCCTCGAGATTTTGCACGACGATGAAGATTAACGTAACAAGCAATGGGTGAGTGAAGTCGCCCCATTGCGCGACGGCGATCAAAACGGCTGGAATCCAGCAAACGATGATCCCGATGTACGGAACCATGGTGAGAACGGCAACAAGGCAACCGATGAGGACGGCAAAATTTAATCCTGGCGGCGGAAGGAACGAAAGAGTCGTGCCAATCAAAATGCCATCGACGAGGCAGACGAGGAGTTGCCCACGAAAATAGGCGATGATGTAGCTGTTGATCTGCAGGAGAACGTCGGCGACTTCGTTTTTGAGCGGTGAATTACGAAGCGGCAGGTATTCTTTCCAGCGACGCTGAATGGCGGGCCGTTGTTTAAGAAGGAAGAACAAATAAATCGGCACCAGGATCAGACTCAAAAGAAAACCGGTGACGCCGAGAAATCCGCCAATGCTTTTCTTAATGATCGCCCAGATCTTCTCGCTGAGGTTGGGTAGTTGTTTTTCAAGGTTGGGCAGCTGTTTTTCCACTAACTCCTGAAGACGGCCGCGCTCCGCATCGGTCAATTTAGAGGGAGCGGGGGCGATTTCTTCCAATGGCGGGGTGGCCGATGATGAAGGAATCGGAAGAGCCTCCTCCGGCGCAGCGGTTGCAGTAGGCTTCGGGCTCGGTTTCGGTATCGGGGCCGGAGTTGAGCCGAGCAACCAATTTACGATCCCACTGGTGGCTTTCGCTCGCGTTTTGTCAGTGCTGCCAAAAGTCCGTTCGTAGCGATAAATTGCATCGACAATTTTATCGCGCGCCTTGACGGTGTATTGGGGTAATTCCTTCACCAAGTTCGAGCTCTGCATTCCAATTGCCGGTACCAGCCAGGTTCCGATGGCGACAAGCGCGAGCCCGGCAATAGCAAAAAGCAGCATGATCGATTTCGTGCGACCAAGACCATTGGCGGCCATCCGCGTCACAACCGGGTCAAGCAAATAAGCAAGAATGGCCGCGATCGCGACCGGAATTAAAATCGGCTGCAGAAAGCTGATCACGTTCGCCATGATCCAGACCGTTGCGACGAATACGAAAATGAGGAAGCTAATGGCGAGCGCGCTGACCGCAGCCCAGATGGCCTTGCGTTGCCATTCTGCCGGGTAACGCGTGCCGCCAGAGTCACTCATGGTTTCGCTCCAGTTGGATTGGTTTTGCTGACACGGGTTTTTTGGGCGTCGATTTTTGCCGCGAGATTTTTATTCGATGGGTCGAGTGTTTTTGCCTTCTGCCAGGATTCGAGTGCTTGGGAGACACGGTTCAACTTCGAATAGACGTCGCCAAGGTGTTCGAAAACGACGGCGTCTTCGCGCGGCAAATTTTCAACGGCTCGCTTTAAATTTTCCAGGGCTTGATCGTATTTTCCCTGACGGTATTGCACCCAGGCCATGCTATCGAGGTAAGCGCCGTTGTCGGGGTCGAGTTGAAGCGCGCGCTTGATTGCGTCTTCTGCTTCGTCGAGGTGACTGTTCTGTTCGGCCCACATGTAGCCAAGGTAATTATAAGGCTCGGCCGCATTGGCGGGATCCATCGCGATGGCTTTGTGGAAAAGTTCCGCCGCTTTATCATAGAGACTGGCCTCTTCCGCCGCGGCGCCATATTCAATGTAAAAACGTGGTTTCAGAAAATCAGCCTGCGCATTCTGCGCTTCGTTGAGCGCTTCTTCGAACATGACCACCGCCTCTTTCGCTTTTTTCGACTCGCGCAGGGCAATCGCGAGATAGTAGGCGAATTCGGGAGCATCGGGATAACGCCGGCGCCCTTCTGTCAAAATCGGAACGGCGCGCTCACTCTGTTTCAGCGGCGCCAGCAATAGTTCCGCGAGCCGTAAATATGTGGCCGCGTGATTTGGATTAATGAGCAGGCTTTGTTCATAGTTCTGTGCCGCCTTCTTGAATTCCGCGTTCGCCGGGTCGGTTTGATTGTCTCGAAGCAGCGCGCGCGCTTCATCATCGTGCAATTGGGCTAACAACTCGTAGGGCTGATATTTTTCAGGGTGTTCCTGGATAATCGCTTCAAGTGTTTCCACGGCGCGTGCCCGCTGATTTGTTAACACAAATCCGGTCGCCAGTTTTTCGCGGGCATTGGCGTCGTCAGGTTGCAACTCAAGCACGCGCAAATAAAACGGAAGCGCTTCCTTGATCTGTTGGGTGGAGGCGAAGTAATCCCCCACCTCCTTCAAAACGGCAGCATCGTTTTGCCCTTTCGCGGCCGCCTTCTTAAAAACGTCGTTCAGACGCGCTATTTGCTCCGGAACCGGCTTGGCATCTGGTTTCAAAATGACGGAGCCGTAAAGGCGGCCAAGCCTTGCCCAGAAAATCGGATCGTCGCTTGGCAATTTGGCGGCGCGATCGAGAGTTTCGATCGCCCTTTTTTCATCGCCAGCGGTGAGATGAATCTCAAACAGTCGCTGGTAGCCATCAATTCTCAGAGGATCCAGTCCGATGGCTTTGTTGGCGAATTCAATCGCCTGATCGACTTTCTTCAAATACTTGGCGTAGATAAAAGCCAGCTCCAGATAAGGCTCGGGCGCTTTCGGATGCACCTTGACTGCGTCCTTTAAGACATCAATGGCGCTCGGATAATCATCGTCCCGCGTCAGCAACGCCGCGACGCGAACCGCCAGTTCGGTCTGCCCGGGATCGACATTTAGAACCTGACGATAAGCTTCGAGAGCTTTTTCCATTTCGCCATTCTCCTCAAAATCGATTCCTTCGACGAAATGGGCGAGGGCCTCGGCCTTGTGTTCACCCTCGATGCTCAGATTCAAATCTCGCGCAGGAGGTAGGGTCAGCGAATCATCGATTACATCGGCTCGCTTCGGTGCCGCGTGCGCCGCCGTTGCCTTTTGCGATCGCGTAGATAGTGTCCGCGCGGATGAGATTTTTCCGATGCCGCATACCAGCAGAAGCAGCGCAAGATAAGCTTCCTGCTTGCGCACAATCATCATCCTGCCTGAATCTACCGTGCCGGTCTGCCGAGGCAAACCTGCGTAGTCGCCGTTACGACTTGTAACGCAGACGCTTCTTATGGCGATTCTCCTTCATTCGCTTGCGGCGTTTGTGCTTGGAGATTTTCGCTTTGCGTCTTTTTTTGAGAGAACCCATAGCGGAAGGATTAATTTGGCGTGGCAGTGAGGCGAAACGCAAGCATTGCTTGCGTAGGATGGCAAACAGTTTCGGTAATCAAATCGCGCGGTCACTTTTTCGAAAAGAAGCACCATCACGCCAACTAATAATAGCAGCGATCCCGTCACCAGGCTTTCATAGCGTTCAAAGCAACCAAGTCCGATGCTGCGAATTCGGAGCAGGGCCAGAGAGGTGAAAACCAACATTCCTGCAACGGCGGCGGAGGAAAGAATAAGGGTTAGCAGGGCAAAGCCGCCCCAGCCGAAGCGAATTCCTGAAACGTAAATCGGCAGAAACGCTTCACAGGGTGAGAAGGTAGGCATGGCAAACAGGCTGCCAATTGCGACCCCAGTCGGAGGTGCGGGTACCCGAAATATCCGGGGCACGAAAATGCGCCAGCGATTCCTTCAGTTCATGCTGATGTTTATGCTCATGCTCGTTTCCACCGTGGCCGGAAAGTTGCCGCCAGATGTAGAATAGACCGAGTCCGGTAGCAATGCTCCCGCTATTCGCGGGAACCACGTGCCAATGCGCGAGCTCAGCGCCACTCCAAAAATCGTTAGGATTAAACCGAGTAGCGCAGTTGTGCGGACATGCCGGTGCTGGCTAATGCGGTAATTAGGAGTGTTTTGGAATGACTCCAGCGTTGTGCATGACCCGCTGCCACGAAGGGCAACCAGTGGGTCGGAATCGCGGCGTGAAAAAATGCGACCGTGAACCCTGTAAACGCAATGGTAGTGAGGACGGTTTCGTTCATGCCCTGACCCCGCGCGTTTAATCGGGCTGGTGGGATTTGAACCCACGGCCTCCTCGTCCCGAACGAGGCGCTCTACCAAGCTGAGCCACAGCCCGCGATGTGCGGCCGCGGAGTGCCGCGGCTTAGCTGACTACTTCGCGTATTTGGGACGCGATAGCAAGAAGATCGCGCGTTTTTCGACTTATCCGTTGCGAAGAAAGAAAGTGTCGCATTTTTTTTGCAAGCGCCTCGATTGAAGCGAGGAAGCGTCCCAGA
>Ga0209056_10002066_pt1 | contig 21866 bp, 18 predicted proteins | sample GraSoiAngelo_114_FD_185876 | JGI IMG/M metagenome (GOLD analysis project Ga0209056, IMG submission 185876) | Grasslands soil microbial communities from the Angelo Coastal Reserve, California, USA - 14_0903_13_40cm (SPAdes) (version 2) | ecosystem: Environmental > Terrestrial > Soil > Grasslands...
GAGCGTAGCGTCACAGTCGCCGACGGTCAAGGCCGCGCGGGGCGAATGGCGGTAGCGAGCCGGGCAGCCCTGGCATAGAGTTGCGGGGTGGGCCGCCTTGGGGCTCGTCTGACGGGGCTACTCCGGAAGCATTTTCCCGGCATCGGCGCCGCCCTCCTCGTGTTGGCGCTCGTGTTCCTGGGGCCGGTCGAGGGATGGGAGTACCGGTGGCTCGACCAGCTCTTCCTGCTTCGCGGCGTCCGCCCGCCGACTGCGCCGATCGTCATCGTCACGATCGACGAGTCGACCTTCCAGGAGCTGAGCCTCCAGTGGCCGTTTCCCCGCGCGTTGCACGGCCAGCTCATCGACCGCATCAGCCGGGACCGGCCGCTCGTCATCGGTCTCGACATCATCTTCGACAGCGACTCGATGTTCGGACCCAAGGACGACGAGGCCCTCGGCGCGGCGGTCGCGCGCGCCGGCAACGTCGTTCTCGGCCTCGCCGGCGCGCAGGACGACCAGCCGCTCGTCTCGGTAGGCGGAAAGGTCCACGGCGCGAAGCGCGAGGTCTCCAACATGCCGCTGCCGGTCATCCGCAAGGGCGCCGCCGCCGTCGCCCCGCTGACCGTCGTTCCCGATCCCGACAGCCACGTCCGGCGGGTGCCCGTCCGCGTGGCCGTGCCCGATCCATCGAAGGGCTACGAATGGTGGCTCGGGCTCGACGCGCAGATCCATCGGCAGGTGAGCGCCGCGGGGCTGCCGGCGAAGCCTCTACCCTCCGCCGAGCAGGTCCTCATCAACTTCCGCGGCGGGCCCCGGACGTTTCCGCGGGTGCCGTACTACCGCGTGGTGAGAGGCGAGATCCCCGCGGGACTGTTCCACGCCAAGATCGTGCTGGTCGGCTCCACGAGCGAGGTGCAGCACGACGTCTTCGCGACGGCGTTTGCCCGCGGCGGCGATATGCCGGGCGTCGAGATTCACGCCAATGCGCTCGAGACCTTCATCCGCGGCGACTCGATTCGCGAGGTGCCGAAGCCCCTGTCGGCCGTGCTGGCGGTCATCGCCGCGCTGGTGGGTTCGGTCCTCGTCGTCCGCCTCCACGCGCTGCGCGCGCTGCTCGTCACCCTCGGCCTGTTCGTCGTGGGCTTCCTGCTGGCGCACGCCGGCTTCCTGCTCGCCGACGTCTGGATGCGGAGCGTGGCCCCCGCGTTGGCTCTCGTCCTCGGTTACGGCGCGACGGTCGTGGAGAATTTCGTGCACGCGCAACTCTACAAGCGCCGGCTGTCACCGTTCTTCTCGCCCGACGTCCTGCGCGCGCTGATGCTCGCCCGCGACGAGCAGAGCCTCGGTCCCCGCCGCCGCGTCGCCACGGTGCTCTTTTCCGACATCCGCGGCTTCACGTCGATCTCCGAGCGGCTCCAGCCGGAGCAGGTCGAGGTGATGCTCGGCGAGTACCTGACGGAGATGACCCAGATCGTGTTCAAGCACCGGGGCTCGGTCGACAAGTACATGGGCGACGGCATCATGGCGCTCTACAACGCGCCGTTCGAGGACCCCGAGCACGCGCTCAACGCGATCCGGACCGGCCTCGAGTTTCAGGAGCGGGCGCTCGCCGTGTCCGCCAGGTGGCAGGAGAAGCTCGGCGTGTCCATTCGTATCGGCGTGGGCATCAACACGGGCGAGATGCTCATCGGCACGCTCGGCTCCCGCCAGCGTTTCGAGTACACCGCGCTCGGCGACAACGTCAACCTCGGCTCGCGGCTCGAGTCCGCCACGAAGGACTACGACGCGTCGATCATCATCAGCGAGTACACGTACGCGCACGTGAAGGGCCGGTTCCCGACTCGCGAGCTGGGGACTGTTACGGTCAAGGGCAAGTCGCAGCCCGTGAAGATCTACGGCGTCGTACCGGTCGGCATCCGCACGCACCCGCGCGCGGCGCTCGACGCGGCGGCGACGCTCACCGCGATCGGGGACGGGCGGGTGTGCCGCGCGCGCACCGCAGACGTGAGCGAGGGCGGGCTGGCGCTGACCGGCGTCCCACCGGAGTGGGAGATCGGATGCAAGATTCAGATCCGCGTCGAGAGCAGTGACCTGCCCCGCCGGATCGTCGCCGAGGGCACGATCGTCTCGCGCCGCGGCGGGACCGCGGGCGTGCAGTTCACGCCGCTGGACGAGGACTCGACGACCGCCGTCGCCGACTACGTGGCGCGCGGACGCGAGGCGACGTCGGACGATCAGGCCTGACGCTCGACGGGGGGAGTATGGGGAGGGCGGCGCGAACGGTGCTCGGGGCCTTGCTGTTGGTCCTCGATCTCGCCTGCTGTGCCGGCCCTGTGGCGACGGCACCGGCGGCGACCGCGCAACAAGAGTGCGAGCGGTCGGGCGGGATCTGGCGCGGTTCGCGCTGCGAAACTTCCTCCGGGGGAGGGTACTGAGCCCGGCCCGCGTCGTACGGCGGGCCGCCGCGGCTCTCAGGCGCGGGCCGCCGCGCCTCTCAGGCGCCCGTAGACCCGAAGCCGCCCGCGGCGCGCTCGCTCGGCGGCAGCTCACTGACCTCGACCAGCTCCGCCCTTTCCACACGCTGGACGACGAGCTGGGCAACGCGCTCGCCGCGCCGCAACGTGACCGTCTGCTCGCCGTGGTTGACGAGCAGGATCTTCAGCTCACCGCGATAACCGGAGTCGATGAGCCCGGGCGTATTGAGGACCGTCACACCCTGCGCCCTGGCGAGGCCAGAGCGCGGCAACACGAGCCCCGCGAACCCCGTGGGGATGGCGACGGCCAGGCCGGTGGCGACGAGCGCGCGGCCATTGGGCTCGAGCGTGACGTCGTGGGCGGCGGGGAGGTCGAGCCCCGCATCCCCATCGTGCGCGTACGCGGGCAGCGCCACCGACGGGTCCAGGCGCTTCACCAGGAGTCGGATCACGGAATCAGAACGACCTTGCCGTAGCTCTCGCGCGAGGCAATCGCGGCAAGGGCCTGCGACGCTCGCTGCAGCGGAAACGCCCTCCAGACGACGGGCTGGAGCTCGCGCGCCTCGGCGAGCTTCAGGAGCTCCACCATCCATCGCCGCACCGTCGTCGCGTTACGCTGGCGGTAGAGTCCCCAGTGGACGCCGACCACGCTGAAGTTCTTCAGGAGCACGCGGTTGGTGGCGACCTCCGCGATGCGGCCGCCGGTGAAGCCGATCACGAGCAGGCGGCCCTCGAAGGCGATGCACCGCGTCGAGCCGTCGAAGACGTCGCCGCCGACCGGATCGAAGACGACGTGGGCGCCCTCGCCGTGAGTCTCCCGCCGCACCCGTTCGACCCAGGCCTCGGTACGGTAGTCGATGCAGACGTCGGCGCCGTTGGCCCGGGCGATCTCGAGCTTCGCCGCCGTGCCGGCCGTGGCGATGACCTTCGCACCCAGCGCTCGCCCGAGCTGCACCGCCGCGAGCCCGGTTCCGCCGGCGGCGGCATGGACGAGCAGCGTCTCGCCGCGCCGGAGCGCGGCGCGATGGACGAGGCCGCACCAGGCGGTCTCGTACGCGAGGCCGAAGGCCGCGCCTTCTTCGAAGGTCATGAAATCGGGAAGGGCATAGACGTGGCGTTGATCGATGGCCACCACTTCCGCGTATCCACCCCACGCCATCGTCGCGAAGACCCGCTCGCCGAGGCCGACTTCCGTCACGCCCGCGCCGACGCCCCGGACGATCCCGGCCACCTCGCAGCCCGGGCTGAACGGGAGCTCGGGGCGGTGCTGGTACGTGCCCTGGACGATCAGGATGTCGGGGTAGTTGCAGCCGATCGCCCGGACCTCGATCACGACCTCGCCGGCGTTCGGACGAGGCACGGGCGCGTCCGCGTAGTCGAGCGTCGAGGGCTCACCCCACCCGCGCGCGAGCATCGCTTTCATCGGTTTCCTCTCGGGCCGCGGCGCGCGGCGATCCGCGCGCGACCCGGCCGATCCTAACACGAGCAGCGTAAGATGATCGGCGTGAGCGACTCCCACGCCGCGCTCGACGGCGTCAGTGTCCTCGACCTGGCGACGTACCTCGCGGCGCCGCTCTGCGCGACGTTTCTCGGCGAGTTCGGCGCGGAGGTCATCAAGGTCGAGCAGCCGCGCGTCGGCGACGACCTGCGGCGCCTGGGCCGCGCCGTCGCGCCCGCGGCCGGGGGCTCCTACTGGTGGTTCGTCGAGGCGCGCAACAAGAAGTCGATCACCTGCAACCTCAGAGATCCCGAGGGCCAGGCGCTGATCCGGCGGCTGGTCGTGGGGTCGCACGTGGTCACCGAGAACTTCAGACCCGGGACGCTCGAGCGGTGGAATCTCGGATGGGACGAGCTCTCCCGGGTCCGGCCCTCCCTCGTCATGGTCCGCATCTCGGCGTTCGGCCAGACCGGACCGAACCGCGAGCGTCCCGGCTTCGGACGCATCGCCGCCGCGGTCGGCGGCCTCGCGTACCTTTCCGGTTACCCGGACCGCGCACCCGTGTCCCCGGGAACGCCGACCGTCCCCGACTATCTCGCGGGCGTATTCGGCGCCGTCGGCGCGCTCGTGGCGCTCCGCCATGCCGAGCGCACCGGCGAAGGTCAGGTCGTCGATCTGGCCCTGTACGAGCCCGTCCTGCGCGTGCTCGACGACGCGATCGCGGTGTACGGGGGAACCGGCCGCGTGCGGGAGCGGATCGGCTCGGGGACCGAGAGCGCGGTGCCGCACGATCACTACCGGACCCGCGATGCGCGGTGGATCGCGATCGCCTGCACGAACGACCGGATGTTCGTGCGCCTCCTGCAGGCGATGGGGCGCCCCGACCTCGCGGCCGATCCGCGCATGACGACGACGGCGGCGCGCCTCGAGCACCGGGCGCTCGTCGACGAGCTCGTCGCCGCGTGGGTCGGCGAGCGTGACGCGGCGAACGCGCTCGCGGCGCTCGAGGCGGCGGAGGTGCCGTCCTCGCTCGTCGCGAGCGTGCGCGATCTCTTCGAGGATGCGCACGTGCGCGCCCGGGGCAACATCGTCTCGGTCGTGTTGCCGTTGCTGGGCCAGCTGGCGATGCCGGGGGTCGTCCCGCGACTGTCGCTGACGCCGGGACGGATCGAGGGTGCCGGGCCGTCCAGGCCCGGAGAGCACAATGAGGAGATCTACGGCGGGAAGCTGGGACTCTCGAGCGCCGACATGACGGGGCTCCGCGAGCGCGGCGTCATCTGACGCTGCCGGTCTGAGCTCGCTCCTGGTCGGTGGCGACGACGATGTTCGAGAGGCGCTTGAGGAGCTCGATCGCGACCTGGGGGCGGTTCCGGATGAGCCATTCCAGGCGTTCTTCCTTGATGACGAGCAGCTCGACGTCTTCCGCCGCGACGGCGGTCGCGGAGCGTCGCGCGCCCCCGCGGAAGAGCGCCATCTCGCCCAGCGGCTCGCCCTCGCCGATCCGGTTCAACACTCTCTCGCTGCCGTCGAAGTTCCGCCGAATCTCGACGCTGCCCGCGTGGATCACGTACGCCTCGTCGTTGGGATCGGCGCCCTCCTTGAAGATGACGTCGCCCCCCTTGAACCGCCGTCGCTCGATATCGCCGAGCGAGAGGTTCTTGTAGAGCTCGAGCCCGATCGAGGGGAGCGCCGACTTCGCCTCGACCGGTAGCCGGGCGTTGGTCCAGCCGCCGAGGCCGCCCTTGAGGATGCGCACGGTCTTGAAGCCACGCTGGCGGAGGATCTGCGCGACCCGGGCGCTGTGCTGCTCCTCCGGGCTGGTGCAGTAGGCGATGATCATCTGCTGGGGCTCGAAGTTGAGAGGGGCGCGCTCGGCCTCCTCGGGCGCGAGGCGAATCGAGCCAGGCAGCTTCAGCGGGCTCGTCTCGAAGTCGGCCTTGGTCCGCACGTCCAGCACCACGGGGTTGAGCCCGTGCTCGATGAACCCGATCACCTGCGTCGGCGTGACCCGGAAGCGATTCTTCCACCAGCGCGTGCCCCACATCCCGCCGTACGCGCCGAGGCTCACGAGGGTGACGCCGATCGTCGCCCAGGCCCACGGGAACGGCCGTGGCGGCGGATTCTTCACCATCTTCTCGGCCTCGGTCAGCATGCGCTTGACGTCGGCGAGGTTCGGCACCAGCGTGTTGGCCTCCGCGATCTTCGCGGCGGCCGCCTTGTAGCGCTGGTCGAAGAAGAGATCGATGCCGGCGGCCCACACCGGGTTGAACGTGCTCTCGCCCGGCTTCGTGACCTCCGTGCCCTGCAAGAAGGTGGTGACGTCCCTCGCGGGGATCAGAAAGTTGAACCCCTGCACGATGGCGCCGCCCGACGCCGAGAGCGTGACGGCCACCATCACGCCCACGAGCGCGGCGTCTTCACCGATGCCCGGCCCGCCGCTGTTGCCGTGCGCCGCGGAGGCGTCGGTCTGCACGAGGTCCTGGCCGATCTGGTCCTGCTTGATGCCGGACACGGCGCCGTTGGTGACCGACGCCTCGAGCGTGGAGCTCTGGTTGAGGAGCTCGTGGGAGAGGACGACGCCCGGGAAGCCGAGGATGTGGACCGGATCGCCGATCTGCGGGTCGCGCTTCGAGAGCCCGATGGCCGGGTAGATGCCGTCGGCCACGCGGAGGAGCGCCAGGTCGCGTCCGGAGCCGGGCAGCGGCTTGCCGGCGTTGTCGAGCAGGAGCAGCGGGCTGAACTTCTTGACCTCCGCCTTGAGCTTCATCCCGTTCGAGAGCAGCACGGTGATCTGGGGCTGGGCCTCGACTTTGGCGCTCGCGAGCGCCCGGCCCGTGGCCTCCCGGCGGATCTCGTCCTCGAGATCCGGTCGTTCCCCGCGCATGAGCCCCCGGGCGCGGAGCTGCGGCACGACGCAGGCTTCGTCGATCGCCTTCTTCTTCAGCTCGTGCGACACCCACGGCGGCAGCCGGTGCGCGGGGTCCACCACGTGCGCGTTCGTGACGATGAAGCCGCGACCGTCGACGAACCACCCGGTGCCCGTTTCCATGAAGGGCGCAGGCGTCACGGTGACCGGACCACGCCCGCAGTTCATCGTCACGTCCGCGCGCACCTCGGCGGTGATGAGCACGACCGCCGGCTTCACGCGAAGGATGGCTTCCTGGACGGAGAGCGCCGCGGTGCTGCGGGGGGCGGCGAGCCACGCGCCCGCGACCAGGAGCCCAAGCATCACGGCTCTCATAGCCTGGCACCGTATCACGGAGCGCGCGCAGCGTACAATGACGGCGCATGGGTTCCGGGGCCTTCGACTACGCGCTGCGCCTGTGCGAGGACAGGCTGCCCGCGTCCGGACGGTGCTCGCTGCCCGCGCTGAACCGCGTGCTCTACGTGCGACGCGGCGCGCTCTCGGTGATGACCGGAGCGCGTGCCGCGCGAGTCGAGGAGGATCAGGGCTGGCACGGCGCTGCGGCCTGCGAGGTCGGCGTCGGGGACGGAGGCGCCACCGTGCTGCGTTACGAGCTGATCCGCGGGTCGGCGCCCGTCGGTGGCGTGCCCGGCGGCGCGACGACGATCCTCCTGGAGCACCCGATCGATCTCGACCCGCGCGCGGAATACCTGATGCGCGCCGATCGGGTCGATTTCGCGCCGGCCGGCGTCGCGCTGCCGCACCGGCACCGAGGCGGCGGCATCCGCTGTCTGATCGCCGGCGCGCTCGAGGTCACCGTGGGCGAGGCTCCCGCGCGGAGAGTGACGCCCGGGGACGCGTGGTTCGAGAGCGGTCGCGAGCCCGTGCTGGCGGTCGCCTCGAAGGACGAGCCGACGAGCTTTGTCCGGGTCGCGATCCTCCCGCGCGAGATCCGAGGCCGGACCTCCATCATGTACGTCAATCCGCAGGACGCCGAGCGCGGCCGGCCGCGCACGTACACGGTGTACATCGACGAACCGATCGAGATCGCCTGACCAACGGCGACCGTCGTCGAGGACCGGCGGGTCGCGACGCCCTCGGCCTGAGACCGTCTTGACCGCGGGCTCGAGCGCGCGATAATGAATGCGCTGATTGAGGGCGATGGGGTTCGCCCGAGACCGCCTCCAGGATCGCGAGGCTGATGACCCCTACCGGCCGTGACGCCGGTAGGGGTTTTTTGTTCTCCCACGGGCGAGGGAGAGCGCAGCATGCCAGCACGAGAGGGGGACGGAACGGATGGAGAATCTCCTGGTCGCCGTGATCGCCGGTCTGCTCATTCTCCTCGCGAGCGTCGCTTCCGTCGAGCTGGGGATCTCGGTGGCGCTGATCGAGATCAGCCTCGGCGTCGTTGCCGGGAACTTTCTTGGGCTGTCCAGCCCGCCGTGGATGGACTTCCTTGCGTCATTCGGCAGCATCCTCCTGACGTTTCTCGCTGGCGCCGAGGTGGACCCACGGGTCATGCACGAGAAGCTCAAGGAGAGCGTGCTGATCGGCGGCGTCTCATTCGCGGCGCCGTTCCTCGGGGCCTGGCTCTTCTGTGCGTGGGTTCTTGACTGGTCCACGCCGTCGGCCCAGATCGCCGGGGTCGCGCTCTCCACGACGTCGCTCGCCGTGGTCTACGCCGTGCTCGTGGAGACCGGACTGACGCTCACGCCGCTCGGCAAGCTGATCATGGCCGCGACCTTCGTGACCGACTTCGGCACTGCGCTGGCGCTGGCCCTCCTGTTCGTCCGACCGACGTGGTGGCTCGTGCCGTTTCTGGGCGTCTCCGTGCTCGTCGTCTGGGCCATGGTCGCGCTCCAGCCGTGGTTCTTCTCACGCTATGGCGCGCGCGTGATCGAGCCGGAGATCAAGGGCGCCGTCGCGGCCCTGCTGGTGCTCATGTTCTTCGCGGAAAAGGCGCAAAGCCACGCGGTGCTCCCCGCATTTGTGCTCGGGCTGGCCCTCGCGCGCATCTTCCACGAGCATCCGGAGCTGACGCGTCGGTTCCGGGTCGTGGCGTTCGCCCTCCTCACGCCGTTTTTCTTCCTCAAGGGCGGTATGAACGTCTCGCTGGCACTCGTCTGGGCGCACTTCGGCCTGCTGGCGTTGCTCTTCGGGGTCAAGCAAGCGACGAAGATACTCGGCGTGTACCCGCTCGCCCGACGCTGGGTTCCCGGGGACGCGATGTTCACCACGCTCCTCATGTCCACGGGGCTGACCTTCGGGACGATTTCCTCGCTCTATGGCCTCAACGCCGGCATCCTCGACCGAGGGCAGTTCTCGGTTCTCGTCACGGCGGTCGTCGCGAGCGCGGTGATCCCGACGATCGTCGCCCAGCGCTGGTTCTCGCCCGCGAAGGCGCTCGAAGCCGCGCGCGGGCGCGCGGCGGCTGCGCCGAAGTGATCGGTCGGCGACGGCGTGCGGCTCCCCGTCAGCGGGGAGGCGTCGCGGCGGCTAGGGCGCGCCCCAGCGGGCCTGGTGGTAGATCCGCCGCTGCTCGTCGGTCAGGAGGTCGCGGGTCTTGAGATGTGTCAGGAGATGGACCAGGCGAACCTCGCTCCGGGCGCGCTCGACCTCGCCGACCGCCGTGTGCACCGCCGCGTCGTCGGCCGCGCGCTCGGCGAAGAGGCGCCGCAGCTTCGCTTCGGCCTCGAGCAGGCGCGAAGGCCAGGCCGAAGCCACGGCCCTGACCGACGACCTTGTCGAACTCGGTCGCGCACGCCTGTGCCGCCTGATGCCCCTGCGCCGGACCGCCGCCGTGGTCGTGCTGGCCGGCCGTGAGCGCCGCATACCCGGAGAGCCCGGCCACGGTCACCGTCACCGCCGCCGTCCGAACCAGTCGTCGCATGATCGCCTCAGCCGACTCGCGCGAGATACGTGGCGAGCGACGCGGACTCGCGCTCGCGCAGGCGTACGGCGATGCGCAGCTGCTCCAGGTACTGTTCGAGCGTCTTGCCGCCGAACTCGATCCGGCCCTTCTGGAAAAACGCGTGCACATCTCGCTCCAGCTCGGGCGTGGCGAGCCCGATCACGCCCTCGGCCAAGCGCCGGAGCCCGGCCTTCGGGTATTGCCGCTCCATCGTGTCCCAGTTCGTCTTGACGAACTCCCACGCGAGCTCGCGACCGTAGACGGACATCAGCAGCGACCGCACCACGAACGGCGCGTCCTGGGTCCGGAACTCCCCGTTGATCGTGCGCGCCAGCGTTTGCGCGAGCAGATCGCGCTGCCGGAAACCAGCCAGGGCGTAGAGGTACCGCTGCTCCTCCTGGGGCGTGGACGCCGAGCGGAACCGCTTCAGGAACTCGTCGTAGCGCGCGGCGTCGCCCGCGTGGGCCAGCACCGCGATGAGGGCGGGGAGGACGTTCGGATCGACGGCGCCCGCCGCCCCCGCGTACAGCTCGGCGGCGCGCGCCTGCACCGCGGTGTCGTCGCCGAGCACGCCGAGCGCGCGCACCAGATCGCCACGGAGCTGGCGCGTCAGCTCGTCGTCCCCGGGCCGCACCATCCAGCCCAGAGCCTCGAAGACGGGCGTCGCACGGCTGCGCACGAGCGCGGCGAGCCGCGGCCGGAGCCCGGGCTCGACGATCCGGTTCAGCGTGGCGAACGAGGCGAGCAGGACCGACCACACGTTCCGGTCGCGCTCACCGCGGAAGCGCGCCGTCAATTCGAGGTAATCGGGCAGGGCCATGAGGTCCGCCACGGTCACCGCCCAGGCGTCGTTCACGACGTTGAATCGCTCGATCGAGGAGAGCTCGGGCAGGGCGTCCAGGAGGTGACCGAGAAGCTCGGCGCTGTAGCGCACGCGATAGAAGCCGTGGCCGCCCTCGTTGACGAGGACCACGTCGAGGCGCTCGGGCACCGCGAGCCGCGTCTCCGGCCCCGCGAGCAGCCGGCGCTCGGTCGCCGCGCGCCCGGCGGCGGTGATCCGCACCTGCACCGGGACCTGCCAGCGCTGATCCCGCGCCGCGGGCGTGGATCCGGGCAGGGGCTCGGGCAGGTACGTGAAGCGTTCCTGGCTCAGCACGAGCTCGCCCCCCTCGATCCGGGCGCTCACGAGCGGATAGCCGGGCTGGAAGATCCAGCCGTCCATCACCGCCGGGATCGGCTGGCGCGCGGCGCGGCCGAGCGCGGCCCAGAGGTCGCCGGTGTCGGCGTTGGCGTAGGCGTGCCGCCGGAGGTACTCGCGGACGCCGTCGCGAAAGACCGCCGGACCGAGATGCTGCTCGAGCATCCGGAGCACGGACGCGCCCTTCTCGTAGGTCAGCACGTCGAACATCGCGTCGGCGTCGCGCGGGGCGCCGACGTGGAACTCGATCGGCCGCGTCGAGTGGAGCCCGTCGACCGAGAGAGCGGCGGCGCGCGAGACGCCGAAGGTCGTCCAGCGCTGCCACTCGGGCTTCCAGGCGTCGACCGCGAGCATCTCCATGAACGTGGCGAACGCTTCGTTGAGCCAGATACCGTTCCACCACGTCATCGTGACGAGGTCGCCGAACCACATGTGCGCGTTCTCGTGCGCGACCACGTCGGCGACGCGCTCGAGCTCGCTGTGCGAGGCGGCGCGCTCGTCCACCAGCAGCGCCGTCTCGCGGAAGGTGATCGCGCCGAGGTTCTCCATCGCCCCGGCCGCGAAGTCCGGGATCGCCAGGAGATCCAGCTTGTCGCCCGGATACGGCAGGCCGTAGTAGTCCTCGAAGAAGCGGAGCGAGGCGACCGCGATCTCGTGACCGAAGGCGGCGAGCCGGCGCCTGCCCGGGACGCACCGGACGCGCACGGGCGCTTTCCCCACCAGCACCGGGTCGGTCGCCTCCAGCTCGCCCACGACGAACGCGACCAGGTAGGTGGACATCTTCATCGAGTCCGCGAACGTGACGATCTTGCGTCCGCCCTCGACCCGCTCGCCGACGACGGCCGTGTTCGACACGGCCGTGAGCGTCGGGTCGATCACGAGCGTCACCGCGAACACGGCCTTGAAGTCCGGCTCGTCCCAGCACGGAAACGCGCGGCGGGCGTCGGTCGCCTCGAACTGCGTGGCGGCCATGAGCCGGACCTCGCCGTTCGGATCCTTGTAGCTCGACCGGTAGAAGCCGCGGAGCTTGTCGTTCAGGGTCCCCCTGAACGCCAGACGCAGCCGCCACGTGCCCGGCTCGATCGTCGACGGGAACGTGAGCCGGCAGCGCTCCGCCGGCTCGTCGAAGAGGGGCGCACCCCGGCGGGAGTCGCCCCGCGCGTCCGTGATCGTCGCCTCGTCGATCGTGAGCTCGACCGCGTTCAGGACGATCTCCGACGTCGGCTCCGCGACCTCGAGCGTGACCGTTTGCGCGCCCGCGAAGGTGAGCGTCGTCAGGTCGGGCTCGAGCCGTAGATCGTAGCGGGTCGGTCGCACATGCCGCGGCAAACGGTACGGATCCACGACGCTCTCCAGGCAGCGAGCAGGATGACTGCGGGCCATACTGTACTCCAGTCGGCCCGCGCTATCATGCCTTCGTCGATGCGACTCCGCCTTCGCGCCGCGGGCGCGGCGACGCTGGCCGTGCTGCTCGGCACCGCCGCCGTCGGCGCCGATGCGATCCAGGACTTTCTCCAGCGGCACTGGCGCCTGCCGCTGGCGCCTCAGGGTCCGCCGCCCGCCCGCTTCTCGCCGCTGGAGGCCTCGCTCCACCCCGAGGCGTGCGGGACGTGCCACCCCGCGCAGCTCGCCGACTGGCGAGAGAGCACGCATGCGGCCGCGATCGGCCCCGGCGTCGAGGGGCAGCTCGTGGAGATGCTCGAGGGGGACCCGCGGTCGGCGCTGGCATGTCTCACGTGTCATGCGCCGCTCGCCGAGCAGTCGCCGCTGGTCGCCGAGGGCAACGAAGTGCGGCCCAACCCCGCGCACGACGGCTCGCTCCGCGCCAAGGGCGTGCCGTGCGCCGGCTGTCACGTGCGGGGCCACGAGCGCTTCGGCCCGCCCCGGCGCGACGGCTCGCTCGCGAGCGGCGTCGCGCGCGAGACGCTGCCCCACCACGGCGTCACCCGCACACCCGCGTTCCTCAAGTCCGAGTTCTGCGGCGGCTGCCACCAGTTCGCCCCCGACGGGTTCGCGCTGAACGGCAAGCTGCTCCAGAGCACCTACGACGAGTGGAAGACGAGCCGGTTCGCCCGCGCGGGCGTCCAGTGCCAGGACTGCCACATGCCCGATCGGCGTCACCGCTGGCGCGGGATCCACGACGCCGACATGGTGCGGTCGGGACTCAGCATCACGGCCAAGGCGGGCGCCGTGCGCTACCGCCCGGGCGACGTCGCGCTCGTCACCCTCCGCGTGACCAGCACGCGAATCGGCCACGCGTTCCCGACCTATGTCACGCCCCGAGTCGTCCTGAGCGCCGAGCTGCTGAACGACGCGGGCGGGGTGGTGCCCGGCAGCCGCCGCCAGAAGATCATCGGGCGCGAGGTGGCCCTCGACCTCTCGCGCGAGGCCTTCGACACGCGGCTCTCGCCGGGGCGGAGTGCGACGCTCGTGTATCGCATGAAGATTCCGGCCGCCGGGATGCGCGCGCGGGTGGCCGTCGTCGTCGAGCCGGACGCGTTCTACGTCGGGTTCTTCGAGACGCTCTTGCAGCAGGGCGCCGGGCGCGGCGAGGCTCAGATCCGACGGGCGCTCGAGGCGGCGCGCCGCTCGCCGTTCAGCGTCTTCGAGCGCGAGCTTCCGCTGAGCTGATCGGGATCTCACCGACGAGCGGGGCTTTCGAGGAGCGCCACGGCTTTCGCCGGGACGATCCGAGCTTTGGGGGTGGGGGCTTTTGGGGGGGTGTGGGCCATGGGGGCCAGGTCGGGCCCCGTGTTCAGATCGGCCCCCATGTGGTCATAGCCCCAGGGCGGCGCCGTCGGCGCGCGGGTCGGAGCCGCCGCTGAGCCCGTCGGGATCGACGCAGACGACCTGCGCGTGCCCCATCAAATCGCTCCAGTCCTCGACGATCTCCACGTCGTGCCCGCGCTCGCGGAGCGATGCGATCACATCGGCGCCCAACCGCGCCTCGAGCCTCAGGGACTGCGTCTCCTCGCCCCACGTGCGCCCGAAGAGCCAGCGCGGGGCCTCGACCGCCGCCTGCGGGCCGAGGCCGCGATCGAGGATGCGGGTGACCAGCGCCGCCTGCGTCTGCGGCTGGCCCTCGCCCCCCATCGTGGCGTAGACCAGGCGGGGGCGGCCGTCCACCAGATACATGGACGGGATCAGCGTGTGCGCGGTCTGCTTGCGTGGCGCCAGTCGGTTCGGGTGGGCGGGGTCGAGCGAGAAGAATGCGCCGCGGTTCTGCAGGAGGACCCCCGTATCTCCGGCGATCACGCCCGAGCCGAACTCCCAGTAGAGGCTCTGGATCAGTGACACCGCGTTACCGTCCGCATCGGCCGTGGCGATGGCGATCGTGTCGCCCTCGATCGACGCGCCGCGCGCGCGCCTCGCCACCCGTCGCGAGATCCGCCGGCGCTTTTCTTCGAGACGAGCCGGATCGAGACAGCGCTCTACCGGGACGGGAGCGAAGGTCGGGTCCGTGAGATAGCGGTCGCGGTCCTCGAAGGCGAGCTTGGTGGCCTCGACGACGAGGTGAACGTAATCGGCCTCGGTGAGCGACCGGAGGTCGAACCCTTCGAGGAGCGAGAGGATCGCGAGCGCGGCGAAGCCCTGCGTCGGCGGCGGCAAGCTCGCGGCCTCGCCGCCCCGGTAGGGAACGCGAAGCGGTTCCACCCATGCGGCCTGGTGCCGAGCCAGATCGTCGGCCGTCAGTGGACTGCCGGCAGCGGCCGCGCCCAGCGCGATCCGCTCGGCCAACCTCCCGCGATAGAACGCATCGGCGCCAGCCCGGGCGAGCTCCTCGAGCGTCGCCGCGAGGTCCGTCTGCACGAAGCGCTCGCGAGCCAGGAGCGCCGGGTGGTAGATGCCCCAGAGCGCGGCCCGCAGCTCGGCCGGCGCGGCGACGCCGAACAGGTCGTCGGCATCGGCCGTCTCGCGCCGCTGGCCCGGGGACGGCGGAAAGCCGTCGCGGGCGCGCGTGATCGCGTCTTCGAGGAGGGTGGGCCAGTCGATCGGTGAACCCAGCAGGTCGCGGCTCAGCGCGTGCGCCTCCCACCAACCCGAGACGACCCCGGGGACGGTGAGCGCCGCCGCTCCGCCACGAGCGGGAATCGCCGCGCCGAACCGCGCGCGGTAGCGATCGAGGTCGGCAGCCGCAGCCGAGCGGCCGGCCGCGTTCAGCGCGCGCAGCGTGCGCCGCCGTCCGTCGTAGATCAGCCAGAAGCTGTCACCGCCGACGCCGTTCATGTGCGGGTAGACGACGGCAATGGTCGTCGCGGCGGCGATGGCGGCGTCCACCGCGTTGCCGCCGCGCTTCAGGATCGCCACTCCGGCCTCGGAGGCGAGCGCGTGCGGCGTGGCGACGAGCCCGCGCGTCGCACGGGTCTCGGGCCAGCGGGTGGCGGCGGTCACGCCGCCCATGATACATAGGTTCGGCATGCCGTCGACGAGGGCCGAAGCCACGGTTGACCTCGTCCTCGAGCTCATCGCGCGCGAGGGCAGCGCCTGGGTGCGCGCGTGACGCCGGAGGGGCTCGTGACCAAGGGGACGCGTTGGTCGAGACCGACGCAGCCGTGAGCGCGCGCGGAATCGTCGCGCGCGTCGTCGCGATCCGCGCGCCGGGTGGGCGCGTGCTCGATCTCGAGCGTTTTCCTGGGCCGCTGATTGCCGGGGCGCTCGCGAGCGTTGCCCGGATTCCCGGACCACACACGATCGCCTGCCGCTGATGCGCTGGCTCATCGACGGCTACAACGTCATCCGGCGCGACCCGGAGCTCCGGAGCCGTGAGGCCGAGAGCCTCGAGGCTGGACGGCGGGCGCTCCTGCATCTCCTGGTACGGGCGCACCGCGCGCCGCGCGACGAGTTCACGGTCGTCTTCGACGGCGCGCGAGTTTCCGGCGGCGCCCCGTCGGCGGGCCGGATCCGCGTCATCTTTTCGCGCCCGCCCCTGACGGCCGACGACGAGCTCATGCGACTCGCGCGCCAGTGGCGGAGCGGCGGGATCGTCGTCAGCTCCGACCGGAGGATCCAGGACGCTGCCCGGCGCGCCGGCAGTCCCGCCTTGACCGCGGAGCAATTTCTGGAAGCGCTGGAGTTCCACGCGGACCCGCCAACCGGAGGCAAGGACCTCAATACAACAGACGCCGAACCCGTGCGGGACAAGCGCGGCAACCCCCGCCGTCTTTCCAAAAAAGCACGGAGGGCCCGACGCGCCCTGGGTCGGCTCCGCCAACCTTGACGCTCGCGAGCGTTTCGTGGAAATATAGGCCTATGGCCGCCATGACCCGACACTATTTCATCGTGGCGCGCGACCAGACTAGCTTGTGTGAATACCTCGCACGACAGTTCGCGGCCGAACAAAACGTCGCGGTCTTCCTGGACCGCCGATCCGGTCACGACCGTCGCCAGGCGAACGGCCACGGAGACACCGTCGAGCGTAGAGCCACCGACCGGCGCCACCAGCCCTTCGTCGATACTCAGCTCAGGTCGCTCGGCTACTCCATGCTCCGCGTCGAGTAGCACCGCCCAGCCTTCGGCCCTGACGGTTGCCCGCGGAATCGGAGCCACGCCGCTTCCTTGGCAGGCCACCCTCGGATCACGTCGACCTCACGGACCCCGCTACAACAAGCCCGCGTATCTAAAATTTGACGCTGCACGGCCAGAGGTGACACCGTGGCGGCGTGGCGCTCCGGCGCTGGCCTGCTCTCCTGCTCCTGCCGCTCCTCCTGGCGCCGGCCGCGCGAGGCGAGCCGGTCGAGGGCAGCGTGGTCCGCGTCGTGGACGGCGACACCATCCACGTGAAGCTCGGGGAGCGGGTCGAGAAGGTCCGCTACATCGGCGTGAACACACCGGAGATCCATCATCCGACCAGGGGCGAGGAGCCCGGTGGCCGCCAGGCGGCCGAGGTGAATCGGCGCCTCGTCGGCGGCCGGCGCGTTCGGCTCGAGCTGGACGTCCGGGCGCGTGACCGTTACGGGCGGCTCCTGGCGTACGTCTGGGTCGGCGACCTGATGGTGAACGCCGAGCTGGTGCGCCTGGGTTACGCCCAGGTGATGACCGTTCCGCCGAACGTCAAGCATCAGGAGCTCTTCGTCAAGCTACAGCGCGAGGCCCGCGACGCCGGCCGCGGGCTGTGGTCATCCGACGCGCGCACTTAAGCCCCTGTCTTGATGTAGCGCGTCATCCGCTCGTCGCGCTGCCAGCCACGCTCCGCGAGCGCGTCCCAGAAGCCGACCGCATGGGCTTCGTGGCGCTCGACGAGCGCCGACATCCGGCGTGCGCCCTTCGTCGTCAAGACGCGCTCGGCCTCGTGGACGAGCTTTCGGGCCAGCCCACGGCGTCTCGCCTCCGGCGCGACCGCCAGACGATAGATGTTGCCGCGCCAGCCGTCCCATCCTCCGATCACGCTCCCGACGACGGCGCCCTGCTGGATCGCGACGAGGAACCCGTCGCCATGGGCTCGGACCAGCCGCATGAGCTCCTCGAGCGTATCGGTCGGGCTCGGAATGGCGCCGGCGCGCTCCCAGAGGGCCAACACCGCGGGACATTCCTCGAAACGGCAGGGCCGGATCACGGTCATCGCGATGTCTCCTCGCTCAATCGGATTTGCGCCTCATCAGGGCCCCTCGTATCATACGTTCAGCACCTCGAGAGGAGACTCCATGGCGATCAAGCGTGATTTCACCCTGGACGCCAAGTACCGTCAGGGAGAGGGGCTCATCCTCCTCTCCGGCATCCAGGCACTGGTGCGCTTGCCGCTCGATCAGCACCGGGCCGACAAACGTCGTGGGCTCAACACCGCCACGCTCATCTCCGGCTATCGAGGCTCGCCGCTCGGCGCTCTCGACCTCACGCTCGAGCGCAGCCCGGCCCTGCTCCGCGAGCACAACGTCGTCTTCCTCTCGGGTGTGAACGAGGATCTCGGGGCGACGGCGGTCTACGGCAGCCAGCTCGCGAACCTGTTCCCGCAGCCGAAGTACGACGGCGTGCTCGGCATGTGGTACGGCAAGGGGCCCGGCGTCGACCGCACCGGTGATATTTTCAAGCACGCGAACTTCGCGGGCGTCTCGCGTCATGGCGGCGTGCTCGCGCTGGGCGGGGACGACCCGCTCTCCAAGTCGTCCACGATTCCGTCGCACTCCGAGGTCGCCTTCTATGACGCGCTCTTCCCGGTGCTCTTTCCCGGCTCGGCGCAAGAAATCCTCGACCTCGGCCGGCTCGGCTTCGAGCTCTCTCGCTACTCGGGGCTCTGGGTGGGCGTCAAGATCGTGACCAATGTCGCCGATGAGATCGCCACCGCCGAGGTGGGGCCGGATCGCATCGTCGTCGCCGATCCCGGCTTCCTCTACGAGGGGCGGCCCTGGCAGGCGCGGCAGAATCCGCTGTTGATGCCGCCGTGGGGGCTCGAGACCGAGCGCGAGATCCACTATGGGCGGCTCGAGGCCGCCAAGGCGTTCGCGGCGGCGAACCGGCTCAATCGCGTCACGCTCCCCACCCCGAATGCCTGGCTCGGCATCGCCGCGCCCGGCAAGACGTACTACGACCTGCGCGAGGCGCTCGCCGAGCTCGGGCTCGACAACGCCGCGCTCCGCCAGTACGGGATCCGCCTCCTGAAGATCGAGATGCTGTTCCCGATGGAGCCGGGCACGATCCGCGAGTTCTCCCGGGGTCTCGAGGAGCTCCTGGTGGTCGAGGAGAAGCGCGCGTTCTGCGAGCTCTTCATCCGCGACATCCTCTACAACCAGGCGGAGCGCCCGCGGGTGGTGGGCAAATCCGACGAGCACGGGCGCCCGCTCGTGCCCGCCGACGGCGAGCTCGACGCCGACCGGATCGCCCAGATCGTGGCCGCGCGCGTCGAACGACGGATCCATCTCGAGTCCATCACGGCGCGGGTGGCGCTCCTCGAGGCGCTGCGCCAGCGGCCCGCGCCCCTGACCCTGACCCGGCAGCCGTACTTCTGCTCGGGATGCCCGCACAACCGGTCGACCGTGCTGCCGGAGGGCTCGATCGCCAGCGCCGGCATCGGCTGCCACGGCATGGCGCTCTTGATGGACCGCAAGACGATGGGGCTCACGCACATGGGCGGCGAGGGCGTCCAGTGGGTGGGTATGGCGCCGTTCACCGAGACCAAGCACCTCTTCCAGAATCTCGGCGACGGCACCTTGTTTCACTCCGGCTCGCTGGCGATCCGCCAGGCTGTCGCGTCGAGCGCCAACATCACCTACAAGATCCTCTACAACTCGGCGGTGGCGATGACGGGCGGCCAGGACGCCGCCGGCGCGATGCCGGTGCCGGAGCTGACGCGCTCGCTCGCGGCCGAGGGCGTCAAGCGCGTCATCGTGATGACCGACGAGCCGGACAAGTATCCGAAGAACACGGCGTGGGCGCCCGGCGTCGAGGTCTGGCACCGCGACCGGCTCGACGAGGCGCAGCGACTACTCCGGGACATTCCCGGGGTCACGGCGCTCGTCTACGATCAGCGGTGCGCCGCGGAGAAGCGGCGGCTGCGCAAGCGCGGCCGGCTCCCCGACCCGGACATGCGCGTCGTCATCAACGAGGCGGTATGCGAAGGCTGCGGCGACTGCGGCGTGAAGAGCAATTGCCTCTCGGTGCACCCCGTCGAGACCGAGTTCGGACGGAAGACTCAGATCCACCAGTCGTCCTGTAACAAGGACTACTCGTGCCTGCAGGGGGATTGTCCGTCGTTCCTGACCGTCGTGCCGCTCGTCGATCCCCGGAAAAAGGAGCGCCGCATTTTCAAGGTCGAGCGGCCGCTGCCCGAGCCCACGCTCAAAGTTCCGGGCGACGCCAGCATCTTCATGATGGGCATCGGCGGCACCGGCGTGGTGACGGTCAACCAGATCCTGGGCACCGCCGCGCTCCTCGACGGCAAGCACGTCCGCGGCCTCGACCAGACCGGTCTCAGCCAGAAGGGCGGGCCGGTCGTCTCGCATCTCAAGATCTTCGAACGGGCCTCCGACGTCTCGAACAAGATCTCGGCCGGGTCCGCGGACTGCTATCTCGGATTCGACATCCTCGTCGCGACCTCGCCGCAGAATCTCGATCACGCTCGCCCGGACCGCACGATCGCGGTCGTCTCGACCAGCCAGGTACCGACCGGCGCGATGGTGACGTCGACGGCGGTCGAGTTCCCCGAGGCGAACGGGCTCATCACCTCGATCGACCGGGTCACCCGCAAGGACGAAAACCTCTACCTCGACGCACTCGGGCTGGCCGAGACGCTCTTCGACGACCACATGGCCGCCAACATGATCGTGCTGGGCGCCGCCTGGCAGGCCGGCGCCATCCCGGTGAGCGCGGAGGCGATCGATGAAGCGATCGTCCTGAACGGCGTGTCGGTGCAGATGAACAGCCACGCGTTCCGCGCGGGTCGGTTGCTCGTCGTCGACCCCGCCTGGGTGCGTACGGTCTCCCGGCGCCGCCTGGGCGCCGTCGAGACGGCGCCGGAGCTGACCGCGGCGGCGCGGCAGCTCGTGGACGCGGTCGGCGCGACCGGCGAGCTCAGGCGACTGCTGGAGGTTCGCGTGTCCGAGCTCATCGCGTACCAGAATGCGGCGTACGCGCGGGAATACCTCCAGGTCGTGCGGCGCGTCCGCGAGGCGGAGGCCGCCGCCGCGCCCGGCGAGTCGCGTCTCTCCGAGGCGGTCGCGCGCTATCTCTTCAAGCTGATGGCGTACAAGGACGAGTACGAGGTGGCGCGTCTGCATCGCAAGGCGGACATCGCGCGGGCGCTGGACGCCGAGTTCCCCGGCGGGGTCACCCTCCATTACAACCTGCACCCCCCGGTCCTCCGGGCCCTCGGCGTCACGCGGAAGATCAAGCTCGGTACGTGGTTCGATTCGATCTTCGGCGTGCTGGCCGGGATGAAAGCGCTGCGCGGCACCTGGCTCGACCCGTTCGGATTCGCGGCGGTGCGGCGCGTGGAGCGGCAGCTCCCCGGCGAGTATCGCGCGCTCGTCGACAGGGCGCTCGCCGGCCTCTCGCCGGACAGTTACGAGCGCGCCGTCAAGCTCGCGAGCCTGCCCGACCTGATCCGGGGCTACGAGGAGATCAAGCTCCGCGGCGTGCAGCGTTTCCGGGACGAGGTCCGCGCGCTCGGATTCTGAGGGCGCCGATTGCGTTCCGGGAAGGGGACACGATGACGAATCTCGAGCGGCAGATGAAGGCGCTCCAGAAGCACCTCAAGACCCTGAAGACCCAGGCCAACCGGGCGCAGGGCGAGGCGCGCCGGCGCATGAAGCGCATCGAGCGACGGACGCGCGTCGAGGTCGAGCGCGCCATGCGCCGCGCCGAGCCCCGGGTGCGCCAGGCGGTGGCCCAGGCGGCGCTGCTGAGCCGAAGTTTGAAGGTCGGCGTCCGTGCGGGCGCCGCCGCCTATCGCGCCGGCCGCGCCCCCAAGCGCTGAGCCTCGTCAGTCCCCGTGTCGGGTGCGCTCGCGCTTGAGCGCGCTCCGCCGCTTCTTCGCGTCGAGCCGCCGCTCGCGTGCGCCGGCGGGAGGCGCGGACACCGCGCGCGGACGCGGCTCGCGCAGCGCGGCGGCGACCAGGGCGCGCACCCGGTCGCGAGCGTCCTCGAGATTCCGCGCCTGATTGCGTGTCGCCTGGCTCGAGACCATCAGTCGACCGTCCGCGTCGAGCCGGTGACGGCAAAGCGCCCTCAGACGCGAGCGCGCGGCCTCCGAGAGCCCTTCGACGGCGTCGAGGTCGACGCGCAGATCGACCTTGGTGGCGACCTTGTTCACGTTCTGGCCCCCCGGGCCCGAGGCCCGCACGGCGCGGACGTGCAGGGCCTTCTCGGGCACGCGGACGACGCTGTTGACGACGATCGCGCGGCTCACCCGTCGATTGTATCGTGCTCACGCTCGCCTCGGACGGCAGGGGCCCCAGCCCCGCGACGTCCTGTGGCTCGCACGACCGTCTATAATCTCCAGTCGTGACTATCGCTGAGCGCCGGCGCCT
>Ga0209056_10002068_pt1 | contig 21851 bp, 10 predicted proteins | sample GraSoiAngelo_114_FD_185876 | JGI IMG/M metagenome (GOLD analysis project Ga0209056, IMG submission 185876) | Grasslands soil microbial communities from the Angelo Coastal Reserve, California, USA - 14_0903_13_40cm (SPAdes) (version 2) | ecosystem: Environmental > Terrestrial > Soil > Grasslands...
CGTATCCCTATCCCGTTCTGTTCCTGCTTACACGTCGTTATCGATGAGAAAGTGAAAATCTCGATACGGAAGAACCCCGCCGGAGTTTGGGATTCCGGCGGGGTGTTGGACTGGGCGGATCAGCCGTATTCGGATCCTCGCCTCAGCCCTCGGGCCTGCGCTCGACCGGCAGGCAGGTTTCACCGCAGCGCGACCCGCGGCGAACTTGCAGTTACAGTGGCAGCCGGTATTGACCGTTATCCTGGATGATCGATCCCTCCTGACATGCGCGGCGAATGGCCAGTTGAGCGGTGCGGCGCGAGCATTCCGATTGAGTCATGACCTGTTGACGCAGTTCATTGAAGCGGGCCGAACCGGAAGTCGTTAGGGCACGTTGAACATCGGCGGTTTCGACTTTGCGGCGGGCACGAACAGGTGCGGGATTGGAGGTGGACGCTTCAAACCAGAGTGTGTCGGCATCGAGCGTGAGCAAGCGGGGCTCGGCAGCGGGAGCGTACCGGAACTGGAACCGGAGTTCGACTGTTGGAATCTGAGGCGACGGCCGGACCAGCAGCAGATAGGAATCACCGACGGCATGAAGGGCGCTGGAGCCGCGGAAGGCGCTGCCGATCTCATAACGGCCGACGGATTTTCGGACGTGATGAACGACAATCAAAGCGGCGTGGGAAGCATCGCGCAAACGGAGCAGCGTTTGGCAGAGCGCGGCCATGGCACGCGTATCGTTTTCGTCTTGATCGTGGGTGGAGTACAGAGGGTCGAGAACGACCACGTCGGCTTTGGCGGCACGGATCGCCGCGAGGAAGTGATCCAGGCCCCGCGGTGCGCTGAGCAGATGGCCGGCGGCTTCGGTGTCGATGAGGAGATTGGAATCGGCAGCCGAACCGATGGGTTTGCGCATCGGCGCCAGGCGCGCGGCGAACTGCGAAGTCGGCAACTCAAACTGGCAGATGAGAACGCGTCGCGATGTGGGAACCTGGAAACCGCCGCGTGAAGAACCGGAAGCCAGAGCCAGGGCGAGATTGGCGACCAGTAGAGATTTTCCGACTTTCGGTTCGCCGCCGACAAAGAGAATGCCGGAGGACGGCAGCAGTCCCGGTTCGATGAGTGCGGGCATTGGTCTGGGGTTGTGTTCCAGTAACTGCCCCAACGACAACACACCGGAAGTGGATGAGCCTTTCTTCAAAGTGGCCTTCACAGCAAAGCCTCCTGGGTCGCATCCAGAAGAATCGGTTCATCGATTGTCGCTGCCTTGCGTGAAGCCGCCAGACGCAATGCGGTCAGCGCGAGTTTGTTGACTTTGCGTGGCACGCCTTTGGTGGCCTGATAGAGTGCCTGGCGCGCCGTGTCGTCAAACAAGGGTTGATGCACGCCGGCGGTTTTCAGTTGATGCGCCAGATAGGTGTCCAGTTCTTCACGTGAGAAGCCTTCCATGTGGTAATGGACGGCAATGCGTTGGCGCAAGGCTTCATGCATCTGAAGCGATAATGCGCGGCGCAGCAGCGGTTGTCCGGCCAACAGCAACGTCAGATAACGGCAGGAATCCATCTCGAAGTTCAACAAGAGCGGCAGAATCTCCAGAGCCGGATGGGGCAGCAGTTGGGCTTCGTCCAAAACGAGCACGGGATGCTGCTTTCGAGTTTTGTGCAAGCGCACGATCGCTTCCGAGATCTGGCCGGTTAAATCGCCGCGGAAGTGCGACGGTTCCAGATCCAGGCCGCGAGCGATCTGCCGGAGAAGATCCAGTGACGAACCCGAGGACCAGTGCAGGTAAATCACTTTGAAGAGATTCGGATTCAACCCACCCAGCCAGGTTCGAGCGGCGGTCGACTTTCCCGAACCGACTTCGCCGGTCAGTAAGCCCGCACCGCGATGATCGATGAGAAACTTCAGCCGCGCCTGAACCTGTTTCCATCCCGCGTGTTCGAATAACTGTTTGGCATCGGGTTCATCGCTGAATGGAACTTTCTTAAAACCGAAAAAGGTTTCAAACATCGCTGGCCTCCTTGCTTTGAAGCAACTCGACGTAGTTGATGCCGGTAGCCGCTGGGTTTTGCGGTTCCGGCTTCGGTTGTGGTGGCAACTGCGCATTGACGACGGCATCGACGGGGCGTGCCGTGGCGACAAGCTCTCCTTCGAAGTGGATCTCCATCTGGATGGGATCTAGCGGATCGAAGCGCACCTCGACGCGCCGTCCAGCCAGATGCGGTGGCGCTTCATAAAAACGCCGCTGCACCAGGAATGTCGAATCGCGACGCACCAGCCGGTCTACCCGATAAAAGAACAGCCGGCGGGTGTCGGTGGATGGCGGCAACTGCCGGACGTGCTCGATATCGCGCTGCCAGCGCTGGAGCGGCGTCGTTTCTAACGAGCCGTGTTTTTCACGGTGGTAGACCGAATCCAACCAAACCTGGAAACGCGAGTTGAGATCCGCAAGTGTGCGTACGTGCTGACGATCAATGCCGGCTAAAAACTGTTCTCGGACGGTCCGGAAGAATCGTTCGATCTTGCCACGTCCTTCCGGCTGATAGGGAGGCGTATGCACGATCAGGATTCCGACCGAAGCGCCAATGCGCTCGAGTTGCCGGGAGCGATAGATCTTGCCGTTATCGACATACAACCGCACCGGCACGCCGCGCGCCGCGATGGCTTGGCGCAAACAGTCGAGCAAACTCTCCAAGCCTTGATCGGCGTAAAACTGGCCGTGCGGGATTAGACGGCTGGCGTCATCCAGAACGGCGCACAGAAACGACTGCCGCTTGCCCCCGCCTTCGCGCTCGACGTAGGGACCATACATCACATCGGATTGCCAGTTCTGATTGGCGTACTCGGCTTCAAACTTCTTGAATCCGCTCTTGGTCAACAGTTGGCGCTTGGTCAGGCCATTTTTCTTCAAGAACCGGTACAACGAGCTTTCCGACAACGGCACCGTTCCGTCTTCCGACACCAGCGCCAGTTCGCGCAGCAATGTCGTGCCGTTGCGGTGCGGGTTCTCTCGTTTGAGCCGCTCGATGAGTTGCGCTAGCGGCGGCGGAATCACACGCGGCTTTCCGCGATCCGAACGCGGCTGCGGGGCCAATGCCTCCAGACCGCCGGTCCGATAACGCGCGGCCCAATGCAGTAACGTTTCCACCGATATATGCCGGCGATCGGAAAATGGAATGTCGTAGTCGTGCTCAGCCAACTCGCGCGCACGGCGGATCATCTCGCCGCGCGGCAGCTTCTCCAAAACCAGCGTCGCAATCAACCCATAACGGAACAACGCGATCTTTTCGGCTTTCGAATCCATCGAAACCTCCTTTCTGGACAAACGCTATGCCCGAGGAGATTTCGAATCCATGCAAGTGCTCTGTGGGGACCCTCGATTGGAGCGGACCGCCGTCGTCATCGTGACGACTATCCCGGCCGGAGCGAGAAAATCGGGCCAACCTAAAAGGTGTTGCCGCAGGTGTTGGAACAAAAATCGGTGCGCTGCCACCCAACCGGTTTCCTCTAACATGACGATCGCCTTCCTAACGAAGTCCGACGCGGCAATCGGACGAACCGATGCTGCCAGCGCCGCCGATATCGACTCGGCCTGCCGCCGGAATCGATCGACCCACTGCTGCCCCCGTTGATAGGGCGCTCCGAACTGATGCGCTGTTTCCGCCGAGGTTTTCAGCGTCTGTCCACTCAACAGCCGCGCCTTCAGAAACACGCCAATCACGACGATCGCGAACCGCAGATATGGCAGTACGAACTCCGGCAATAGCGACACCGTCCGCCGGCACGCCCAGCACAGATACCGGCGTACTTGGATGACGTACTCCAAATCCATATCCATCACCCTGCGGCTGTAGAAGCCATGGCAAATCAATGGCCGCTTCGATTCGCACTGTGGGCACTGGGCCGGTCGGCATCGGTTCGCTTGCTCGCGCGTTTCCACGCACTCGATGTACTGCTGGATTGAAACGCTAAACGGATATAGCATCTGCATCCACACACCTCCTTCGGAGGCATGCGGAGGGCTCTGTGTTTGGCGGCTAACCAAAACGCGCAGAGTCCTCCGGCTATCGCCTCTTTCAACGTTTTGGATTTGCGGTGTGAAGGATACTTGGCAAGAGTCGCTGCTGGCTCCCTGTTTCAACCAGCTTTCACTTTCTCTTCTCCTCTACTGTCGAATTCTTCTGTCAGTAACCGAAACTTAATCTGACGATTGCATCGCCTGAAGAAGGAAGCTATCGCGGCGCGTTACAGTATAGAGCATCGCTATAGAGCATCGCTGGGCCGGGGTGGACTGTCTGGCAAACGGACAGAAAGTAGTTAGGCAATGTAGCGAAGCTGTCTGAGCTGCGATTTTTTATTGACAAAAGTAACACCGGATGGGAAAATTGCCCCGCTTCTGTCTGTTGGCGGTATCGAAAAGGCGGTAGCTTGTCCGCAGGTCCGCCTTACCGGTGGTTGAATTTCCAAAAACAGGGTAAATCTTTGCCTTGGCCGACAACTGCTCCCGCGTAGCCCACTTCCCGTTCGAAAGAACGTATCGTCCACCTGTCACCATCGTCGCTAAGGAATGGTTCTGGGCGGCCAGGTGTGCGAGACGCTGAAGCTGTTGCAATAAAGCGGTCGCGATCGCGAGCAAACACGAAACGGGAGGCGCGCTCCAATTCGTCTTGCGCCAGCGCAGCCTTCCGAAGCTGTATCGCCGTCTGATCAGTATCGAGGTAAGCCCGCCAGATGTGGACTTCGTGGCGCTCCAGCTTGAGCGCCGCAGGTGGAACAGATCAGTTTGAAGCAGTGGTCATTCAAGATTCAAATCGTAGCATAACGCGTGTTCGCCGTTGGCGATTCGCCATCGAGTTCTCCGATCTACTCTTGCGCAGTTTCTTATCAATAACAACGAGTGAGTAATTCGACAAGCAATCGACTTTGCGTTATCACGGGTGCGACGGCAGGAATTGGCCGCGCTTCGGCGTTGGCTTTAGCCGCTCTCGGATTCGACCTCATCCTGCTCGGGCGTAGTGAACGACGAGGGAAGCGGTTGCAGGACAGCCTCTCAAGGCGGCACAGGACTGGACGTTTTGAGTACGTGCCTTGCGATTTGTCCAGCTTCGGAAGTGTGCGTGAGGCCGCAAAACGTATTCACGAAGATCGTAGCAACATTGATGTGCTGATCAACAATGCCGGAGCTCGCTTTGACCGCTACGAAGAAAGCGTCGATGGTTTCGAGTTAACCTTTGCCACCAACCACCTTGGACACTTTCTGCTGACATCACTGTTGCTCGACCGAATCCTAGAAACTCGGGATGCTCGAATTGTCACCCTGTCATCGCAAAGACATCGCTATGTCGAGCATGTGAAAACGTGGCTGGCGACCCGCGAGAGCTTCGACCGCTGGGATGTTTATTCAAAAACTAAATTAGCAAATACCTTGTTCGCTTTCGAACTTGCGCGACGTTTGCAGACGGCCCTTGTCTTCTCCAACGCCGTCGATCCTGGAATTGTCGCGAGCAAGTTCGCACGAAATAACGGGCCCATTGCGTGGACCAAACATATCGTCTGGAACTTGATCCACAGGCAGCTCATTTCTTGCGCTCATGCCGCCCAAACCATCGTTTACGCGGCTGCCTCACAGGAGGCCAAGGGCAAAACGGGCAAGTACTTTTATGAACAGAGCGAAGCGAAGCCATCTGCGTTGGCGCTGGACGCTGGTCTGGCAAGGCAACTATGGAAATGTAGCTTGGAATGGACTGGGCTGAATCGCAAGAACTGTCCGGCCTGGGCGATTGTGGGAATGGATTGAACCGGAAGTCTAAATGAGACAGTCATTCAGCTGTTTTGTGATCGGTGATGGTTCGCTGACCCTACAGTGTCTCAACATCCTGCTAGGGGAAGGACATGAAGTTCGAGGAATCATCACTTCGAATCCCGAAATAAAATCGTGGGCCAAAGCCACTGGTGTGCCGCAAATAAATTACTCGACCAACCTTGCGGCCGTGATCGGGCAACGACCATTTGATTATCTTTTCAGCATAGTCAACATGCGGTTATTGCCTGCGGAGATAGTTGCATTGCCGCGTCGCGGTGCGATTAATTTTCATGACGGACCGCTCCCGCGTTACGCCGGCGTCCATGCCACCTCGTGGGCATTAATGAACGGAGAGCGGACCCACGGCGTAACGTGGCACCTGATCAATGATGTTGTGGATGGCGGTCCCATTCTCAAGCAGGAACTCCTTGAAATTTCCAAAACTGAGACGGCTTACTCGCTCAACGTCCTCTGCTTTGAAGCTGGCGCCCGGACATTTCCAGAGGTTGTGCGAGCGCTAGCTAATGGAAATACCGCGCCACGCGCCCAAGATCTCTCCCAACGCAGCTACTATGGCATGTATCAGCGGCCGGCTGCGGCTTCTGTGATTTCATGGGAATTGCCCGGACGCGAAACTGTCAACTTCATCCGTGCGTTGGAATTCGGATCTGTCGCGAATCCTCTCGGTCGCGCTAAGGTTTGGCTGAAAGGCGAACTCTTTCTCTGCGCAGCGGCTAGCTCGGATGAGGCTTCTACCGACTTTCAGCCGGGCACAATCCTGGAGATTGGAGAGTCCAGCCCGCGGGTTGCGACGGCCCGGGGCTCGATAATTCTCGAAGAACTTCTTACAGTCGATGGCAAACCTGCGTCGTTAACCAACGTCGTCAAGCGTCACCACTTGCAGGCGGGCTCAATTCTGCCAGCCTGGGATGAGTCGTTGGCTGCGCGGGCAACGCAGTTAATTCGCGAAACATGTCGCCATGAGTCGTTTTGGGTGAAACGGTTAAACACCTTGCGTGGCGCAACCATGCCTCATATCGAGGTGCTGAAAAAATCAAACCAACGCGCCGATTATACTTCATTGGATATGACCATGCCGCAGAGCGTACTGTCGCTTGTGAGCGCGCACGCTTCGTGGAACATGGTGGCTTTTTTGATAACGGCTTTCGCCGTCTACTTGACACGCGTTTGCGGAGAACAGCTGTTTGATCTTGGACTCTCTTCTTCGACATTGACTAACGACCTTGCCGGCTTGGCGAATCTTTTCTCCGTTTTGCTGCCTTTGAGGGTGCAGACTGACCACAGCCGGACCTTTGATGAAGAGTACGCCATAGTCCATGAGGAACTGGAATTGTTGCGCAAGCACAAAACGTTTCTCTATGACGTGCTGGGACGGTACCCAGAATTACGATCGATTGACGTGCAAGGTTTTCCGGAGCTGCTGCCGGTACGCGTAATGCTAGTTGACAGCTTAGGTGATTTCGTTCCGGAGGCCGGAGCGGACCTGTGTCTCGTTGTACCGTCGGCCGGGCAGCACTGTCGCTGGGTATTCAATTCAATGGTCCTGTCCGAGTCAAAGGTTCGACTCATGATGGGCCAGTTCATCACAATGCTCTTGGCCCTGGAGTCGAACATCAAGACTCCGGTGGGGGCTCTGCCTGTTCTGACCGACATAGAGAGCCGAGAAATACTCGAGATATGGAATGCCACGGACGTCGTTCCTTCTTCCGAGCCGATGCACTACTGTTTTGAGCGCCAGGCAGACAAGACTCCAGACGCCATTGCTCTAATATGTCGTGACCAGCAGCTCACCTATCGGCAGCTAAATGCTCGGGCCAATCAGTTCGCGCGGCACTTGAGCGAACTGGGTGTCGGACCAGAGGCGCTTGTGGCTATCTTTGTCGATCGTTCGATCGAAATGGTCGTCGGCCTACTCGGGATATTGAAAGCGGGCGGCGCTTACGTACCCCTGGATCCAGCTTATCCGGCTGATCGGATCGCCTTCATGCTCGAAGACTCGAAAGCGGCGGCTATAGTTACTCAACAGCATCTCTTGTCACGTCTGCCCAGCCACAACACCAAGGTCGTTTGTGTCGACTCAGCTTCCAGCGAGATCGGACAAAAAAGCAAAGAGAACTTAGACAGTCGCATAAGCCCGCAAAACCTTGCTTACGTAATTTACACATCGGGTTCGACCGGTAAACCCAAAGGTGTGATGATCGAGCATCGAAATGTGGTGAACTTTTTCGCCGGTATGGACGACCGCATTGGCAGGGAACCTGGAGCTTGGCTGGCGGTGACGAGTGTTTCGTTTGACATTTCTATCCTGGAAATATTTTGGACGTTAGGCCGGGGCTTCAGGGTGGTTTTAGCAACGGATCAGGACCGCTTGTCGACCCCAATTGCGCTAAAAACAGATGTGCACCGATCACGATCGATCGATTTTTCCCTCTGCTACTTCGCGAGCGAACTTGGTGGCGATCCGCGTGAACGATATCGCTTGTTGATCGAAGGCGCGAAGTTTGCGGACGAAAACGACTTTTCCGCAGTATGGACGCCTGAACGTCACTTTCACTCTTTTGGCGGGCTTTTCCCGAATCCGAGCGTAGCCGGTGCGGCTCTAGCGACTCTGACGCGGCGGATCGGCATTCGAGCGGGCAGCGTGGTCGCCCCTTTGCATCATCCCGTTCGGATTGCTGAGGAATGGGCCTTAGTGGACAACCTGTCCGACGGACGCGTAGGTATCTCCTTTGCATCTGGATGGCAAGCTAACGATTTCGTCTTTGCGCCTGAGAGATATGAGCGTCGTAAGCAGATCATGTTGGATGATATCGAAATGGTGCGACGCTTATGGCGTGGCGAAAGCGTTATGTTCCGCAGTGGCGACGGCACTGATATCGCCGTTAAGATCTACCCGTCTCCCATCCAGGCGGAGCTCCCGGTCTGGGTCACTGCCGCTGGGAATCCGGAGACATTTGAGCAAGCAGGCAAAATCGGCGCCAACATCCTAACGCATCTGCTGGGGCAAAAGATCGAGGATGTGGAGCAGAAGATCCGCATCTATCGTGCCGCGCGAGCCGCATCCGGACTTCCAGGTCGAGGCCAAGTCACTCTCATGTTGCATACGTACGTGGGTGATTCAATGGAGGCAGTGAAGGCGGCCGTGCGTGAGCCTATGTGCAGGTACTTGGGAACTTCTCTCGACCTGATCCGTAACGCTCCCTTCGCTTTCCCGACCTTCAAACTCCCCAGTGAATCGGTGGCTGAAAAAGTCAAGCAGGGCCTCAACAAATTTTCGCCCGCGGATATGGAGGTCCTGTTAGGTTTCGCCTTCGATCGTTACTTTGAAACTTCGGGCCTTTTTGGAACGGTCGAACATTGTCTGGAGACTGTGGATCGTTGCAAAGCCGCCGACGTTGACGAGATCGGCTGCCTCATCGACTTCGGTGTTCCGGTAGAGATGACGCTCCAAGGCTTACAAAGGTTGAATGACGTCCGCACGCGGTCGAATCCAACGGCTTCTGCGCGTCCTCCAGCGGAAGACTACTCTCTGCTGGCGCAGATGAAGACCCATGGTGTTACGCACCTGCAATGTACTCCTTCCCTCGCACGGGTGCTTATCGGTCAAGCAGCGAGTTTGGAGGCTTTCTCGGGGCTGAAGCGATTGATACTCGGTGGTGAGGCGCTGCCGCTCAGCCTCCTGTCGGAACTGCGCAAAGTCGTCCGAGGCGAAATTCACAATATGTATGGTCCAACGGAAACGACTGTTTGGTCCACCAGCGACCGGTCGCCGTCCCATGAAGATTTCGTAACCATCGGTAAACCCATTGCGAACACGCAAGTCTATGTCGTTGATCGCCAACTGCACCCTGTTCCAGTGGGTGTCCCAGGTGAACTTCTCATTGGTGGCAATGGCGTAGCGCGAGGTTATTTGAATCGAAAAGATCTTACGAAAGATCGTTTTATACCGAATCCGTTCCCAGGTAGGGAGAGTGGCCTGTTGTACCGTACGGGCGACCTGGTGGCATGGCGATCAGACGGTCGAATTGATTTCCTCGGCAGGCTGGATGATCAGGTGAAGATTCGCGGACATCGTATCGAATTAGGCGAGATTGAACATGCCATTGCCGGTCATCCTGCAATCGCGACTGCTACTATGATCTCACGCACTCGGACGCCTAGCGAGAACGAACTCGTCGCCTTCTACTCGACGCATTCTGGAAAAGGTCTAGATGTTGCTGAACTTCGCGAGTCTCTATCGACGCAATTACCCGAATACATGATACCCACTGCCTTCGTCCATCGCGACGATCTGCCGAAGACACCCAATGGCAAGGTGGATCGCAAAGCGCTGGCCGCCATGGCGACAACAATGATGGACACGCATCGCGCGACTTCAAACGCACCGCCAAAGACGGCTTTAGAGAGAAGCATCGCCGGTGTATTTTCAGAGGCCCTGGGGGTCGAGGGTATAGCAACGGATGATAACTTTTTCAATCTTGGCGCTAACTCTTTAACTTTGGTGAGAGTCGTTTCAAAGTTGGCTGAGATGTTTCCGGGGCGGGTTGAGCTAGTGGATTTGTTTCAACACACCACGATTAATTCACTTGCGCTATTCCTTTCCAATTCCACTGCTCCAGTAGAAACCAAAGCCGCGTTGGCGGGCAATCGTGGACGCCAGAGACGCGAGGCACTGCTAGCGCGACGACAAAACTGATCATGATCACTAAGGAATTGCAATGAGCGATTTGCCAAAAGGGGCGATCGCCGTTATCGGGATGGCATGCCGATTTCCGGGGGCCAGATGCGTAGATGATTTCTGGAGGAACCTCAGGGACGGTATTGAATCAATCATTCCTCTGTCCGATGAGGTCCTGCGGTCGGCTGGAGTCAAACTCGAAGAGTTCGAGAGGCCAAATTACGTCAAGGCGGCGGCGGTCCTCGACGGAGTTGAAAGGTTTGATGCCGAGTTCTTTGGCTTCAGCCCCAAAGAAGCTTCAATTATGGATCCGCAGCACCGGCATTTTCTCGAGTGCAGTTGGGAGGCGCTGGAACACGCGGGATACGATTCCTTCAGTTTCGAAGGTTCAATTGGCGTCTTTGCCGGATGCGGCATGCAAGCGTACTTTGCGCAAAATCTATTGCCGAACCGACATTTGATCGATAGCACCGGCTTATTCCTAGTTCGCCACACCGGCAACGACAAAGACTTTCTTTCCAATCGAATTTCGTATCAATTCAATTTACGTGGTCCAAGCATCTCGATTCAAACAGCCTGTTCGACCTCTTTGGTTGCGATCCATTTGGCTAGCCAGAGCCTCCTAACCGGAGAATGCGAAATGGCTCTGGCCGGCGGCGTCACTATCGAATTGCCACATCGACGGGGTTATGTCTACGAGGAAGGAGAGATTCTATCCGGCGATGGTCACTGCCGGGCGTTCGATGCGGCTTCTACCGGCACCGTGTTTGGAAGTGGCGTTGGTGTGGTGGTTTTGCGGCCGCTGGAGGATGCACTTGCTCAAGGAGACCGTATTCACGCCGTTATTCTTGGCTCTGCCGTAAACAATGATGGCGCTGGTAAGGTCAGTTACTTGGCGCCCAGTGTTGATGGACAAGCCGCCGCCGTGGCCGAGGCGTTGGGAGTGGCCGGAGTGGAGGCGTCGACGATAACGTTTGTTGAGACGCATGGGACGGGAACACAAATTGGTGATCCCATCGAGATCAAGGCGTTAACGCAGGCCTACCGGGAATCTACTAACAACCGGAGCTTTTGTGCACTAGGAGCGGTGAAGACGAACATTGGCCATTTGGACACTGCGGCTGGTGTCGCCGGCTTCATCAAGGCCGTTCTGGCACTGCAGCACCGTCAACTGCCCCCAACTCTACATTTCACTCGGCCAAATTCGAAAATCGATTTCGCATCGACACCGTTCTACGTCAACGCAACCCTACGCGATTGGATTCTTCCAGCCGGAGTGCCTCGGCGAAGGGCCGCGGTCAATTCCCTCGGCGTCGGTGGCACAAACGCTCATGTGATTCTCGAAGAGTTTCCAACACTTCCGGTCGCCTCTGATCCTCCCGCCGGGCAACTGTTAGTGTGGTCCGCTCAAACTGCGGATGGACTTCAACGTCAAGTCCGCAACTTCGTCGAGTTTCTGAAAGATCACGCAGAAAGCAATCTTGCGGACGTCGCATTTACTCTCCAGCGGGGTCGTCACGCTTTTCCACATCGGTGCGTTCTGGCAGTGGCCGATGTACGCGACGCGGTGCGCGCCTTGGACGTCAATGATCGGCGAAGGATTTTTGATGGCGTGGCCGCAAAGAAAGCGCCGCCATTGGCTTTCATGTTTCCTGGCGGCGGCGCTCAATATCCGGATATGGGCCGGGAACTGTACCAGCGGGAGCCGGTCTACAGCCACGTCGTTGACGAATCTCTGAACCTCTTGCGTCAGCAGTGGAACATCGAGCTTCGAAACCTTCTGTTCCCTCAAGCTGGGATGGAAGCTTCCGCCGCGGCGCAACTGGAACGACCGCTCAATTCGATCGTGTCTGTATTCATCACTGAATATGCTCTAGCGCGTCTTTGGATTTCCATGGGCATAGAGCCTCAGGTGATGACCGGTCACAGTCTCGGGGAGTACACGGCAGCTTGTCTGGCTGGCGTTATGTCGTTAAGAGAGGCGCTAGCCATTGTCGTCGCCCGGGGCTTTATCTTCGAGAAACTGTCGCCCGGCGCAATGCTGAGCGTGGCGCTCTCTGAGGAGGCGATTCGACCGTGGCTTGTTTCCGAACATTCGCTTGCGGCTGTGAATGGTCCGGAGTTGTGTGTGGTATCCGGGACTGTGGACGCGATCAAGGATTTGGAAGAGCAGCTCGTTTCCCGAGACGTTGATTGCCAAAGACTTCGAATTTCGGTTGCAGCCCATTCGGCAATGCTGGACCAACATCTTGATGATTTCCGCCGCGTGCTCGACGGAATTCAGCTCAAGTCTCCGACTATCCCGTTTATCTCGAACCTAACTGGGGAACTAGCGACGGCCGAGATGGTCACCACACCCGATTATTGGGTGCGTCATTTGCGCCAGACGGTGCAATTTTCTTCGGGGCTCATTGCTCTTCACACTCTCCATCCGGATTGTCTCCTGCTTGAGATGGGACCTGGCACAACCCTAACCGGACTTGCGCGACAACATCGGATTGAGCGCCGCGAGCCGGTCGCGATCCCTTGCATGCGGCACGCAAAGGATCCAGGGTCGGATGTGGTTGCACTGTTGTCCGCGCTTGGTCGGCTTTGGACGGCTGGTTTCCCGGTCGATTGGAGCTTGTTGCATCGTGGTCAAACTCGTCGTCGTGTGCCCTTGCCCACTTATCCCTTCCAAGGCAAGAATTATTGGATCGACGCTCCGGTGGGTTCGTCGCCTTCCGTCTCCTTCGCACCTCAAGTAGGACTCAAGCGACGAAGTGAAGTCGAAAGCTGGCTGGCGCAGACAGTTTGGGCGCCGTCGCCACTCGAGAATTCGGTCGCTATCGAAGCGGATGCGTTCATACTGGTCGGGGGAGAAGAGCGCGAGAGAGATGGTCTTTCCGCGGAACTACGCAGAACGCGTCGAGAGACTGACGCAGCGTCATTCGACGATTCCGTTCAAGTCTTTACGGTGCGGAAGGGGCAGAACTTTTCAATTGTTTCTCAAGAGCTATGGACCGCGGACCTCGATTCTAAGTCGGGGATGGCCGAACTCGTCGACTACGCTTTCTCACGTTGTAAGTGGGGTGTCTGCTTCGTACTGATCAATGAAACCCACGAACGATCCGGCGCGCCATCGACGAATGGGGCGTCGAGACGCAGGGCTGAAAATTCGTTTTTTGGCATTGTGCGGTTCGTGCAATGTCTCGGCGAGCGGGTCGAATCTAAACCCTGTTGGATTCGTGTGGTCACTCGCGAAGCGTTTTCGATCGCAAATGAAGCTGAAGTTGATCCAACCGCCAGTCTGGCAGTTGGCGCGTGCCGCGTCATTAGAAGAGAACTACCCGATTACCGGTGTAAGGTGATCGATGTGCCCAAAACCTCCGCGCTGGGATGGCATCGCACCGAACTCTTGCGTCAATTGGCTCTCGAAATTGCCCTCGCCGGGGACGAGCGAGAAGTAGCATTGCGCGCTGGAAAACGATGGACGTCGCACCTCGCACCTGTCTCGTGGCCGATCCAAGCCGGCGGCAACTCACTGCTGATTAAGAGCGGTGTCTATCTGATTACCGGTGGATTGGGAGGACTGGGACTTGAATTGGCGAACCACCTCGCCAGAAACTACGGTGCCCGGTTGGTGCTGATATCGAGGAGACCAGTGACCTCGGGCGCCGACGACATTGCTGCGATGCGCGCCGACCACCTTCAAGAACTTCAATCACTGACAGAGGTGCTGTGCTGTACAGCGGATGTGACCGATCTAGAATCGATGAGATCAGCTGTAGAGTCGGCGGAACGGCGTTTTGGGAAGATCAATGGGGTCTTTCATTGCGCTGGTGAGTTGAATGATGGTTTGTTGTTAACCAAATCACGTGCTGAGATGGAACGGGTGTTGCATCCAAAGGTGGCGGGCGCATTGATTTTGGATCAGTTGTTCGCGCAGAGCGCACTCGATTTTATGGCATTCTATTCGTCGGTCAGCGCTTATCTTGGCATACCAGGACAGGTGGACTATGCCGCAGCCAATGCTTTCCTCGACGCGCTGGCAGCACGGTCTGTGCGAAATCGCGACTACCCAGTTCTTTCGTTGGGTTGGGGCGCCTGGCGGGAGGCCGGAATGGCTGCCCGTGCGACGCAGAGCCGTCCGTCTAAAACACGGATTTTGCGACACCCAATTTGGGATCGTCGAACCTTTGGGTTGAACGGAACCAGTGAATTTTTTGGGATGGTCGACGCTGAGCAGAACTGGATGCTGGACGGCCATCGGACGCACCAGGGCGTGGCGCTATTGCCTGGCACGGGTTTCCTGGAACTCGCACGTGCGGCGGTCCAGGCGGCGCTGCCCGGACAGACGATCTCGCTGGGTGACGTCGTTTTTATTTCTCCCTTGGTTGTGCAAGGGCCGACAGAAATTCGTCTTCAATTGGAAGAGCCGAATCGCGAATTCGTCGTTGCGAGCCGTCCAGTCGTTGGCGGCGCTCACGGAGAGTGGGTCGAGCACGCACGCGGACGGTTCGGACTTTCTTCCGAGGTCGCACCACCACGCGAGGACCTTTCTGCTTACCGGGCGGCTTGTCTTCGAAAACGTGAGTTCGGCCCAGGTGAACCTGCAACGCGGCAAGAACAGATGCTTCGTTTCGGAGCCCGCTGGTCCACACTTCGCAATGCTAGCTTTGGTGAAGGAATGGCGGTCGGTGAGTTGGAGCTCCAGCCCGAGTTCGTCAGTGATCTTGCCGAAACTCCTCTCCATCCAGCTTTAGTAGATATTGCGACTGCCTTTGCACTCCCGTTGGTTTCTGGGTATGAGACCGCAAATACATTCTACGTACCCCTCTCGTACAAGCAGGTAATTATCTATCGTGATTTGGAGCCTTCGATTCGCAGCGTGGTTCGGTGTAAGGATACACACAACAGTGACACCGTGATTTTTGATGTCACTCTAGTCTCACGTTTCGGTGACGTGTTGGTCGAAATCGAAGAATTCGTGATGAAGCGGCTGCCGAATCAAAACCTTCAAGTGAAGCAAGTTCGGCCCTCTCCCTCGGCAGCGACGATCACATCGACTTCGGAGATGACCTTGCATCGGTTAGTGGCGGACGGTATTGGCACCGCTGAAGGGATGCGCGTGCTCGATTGTCTTCTCCGCGTGGGCTGTCCTTATCAGGTTTTGGTAAGCCCATACGATCCTAATGCGTGGAGCGCCCTTCTTGACGCAAGCGCCGCAGCACGGAATAGCGGTTCGGCGAAATCAAACAAGGGACAAGAGGAAGCTGTTGTCAGTCAGTCGCGGCCGGCCATCTCCACTCCCTTTGTAGCTCCTGCCAACGAGTTGGAACAACGGTTGGCGTCGATCTGGAAAGATTCGTTGGGATTGGCGGAGATCGGCGTCGACGATAACTTCTTTCAACTTGGCGGCCACTCTCTGGGCCTGGTTCAGATCATCATGAAATGCCGCAAGGCATTACGTGCGGACATCCCGGTGGGTGATCCTCAGTTTTTGGCGAATCCCACGATTAAGGCAATGGCGCGTTTTGCGGTCGCAGGGAGTGACTCAGTGCCTGTTCCCGAGATGCCCGGCATCAAGCGGATTTCACGGGAGGCCTACCGTGTCACTTAGAATAGCCAAGTTAAAGTGATGACGGCCTCAATGTCCGTTTAGCAGGCCCTCAAGCCGACTATAAGCCACTCTGGATCCAAAACCGCTTCACTCTCCTGCTTCCAACTGATTGACGACACCGAACGAAGAAGTGGTAAGCCAATCAAAAAAGATGACTGAGAATACACAACCCGAAAACGTCTCACTGAGTACTGTAACGGCCACAAGCGAGAAGTTTGCATTTCCTGCCACGCCACAGCAGAAACAACTATGGTTTGTCGATCAACTCGACCCGGGAAACCCCGCCTATAACATTCCACTCGCTTATGAGTTGAGAGGTTTAGTCGATGCGGAGCCTTTGGATCGGAGTTTACACTGGGTCTTAAACCGGCGCGAGACGTTTCGAACAGTCTTTTCTTTTTGCGGAGAGAAATTACTTCAAGTCGTCTCTTCGGAAGTCCAGGTCAGATTCAACCGCGTCGACCTCCGGGCAGTGCCCGAAAGCTCTAGAGAGGCCGCATGCCGTCGAGCGATTGACGCTGCGTCCGCTTATCGCTTCAACCTGGCTAGCGGCCCGCTGGTGCGCGCAGATTTGCTGCTGCTAGAAGACAGCCGGAGCGTTTTGGTTTTCAACTTTCACCACATCATCTTGGACCAGGCGTCAGTGTTGCAGTTCGCGGACGAATTCTGTTTGGCCTACGATTGCTTCAAAAAGGGGCTGGCGCCGGAAGTGAAGGCTCCTCAGCTGCAATATCCGGACTTTTCCGTCTGGCAGGAGGAACAATTTGAACAACCCCAGTTTCAAGTAGATCTGAGTGACTGGGTTCGTGAATTCGATTCCGTCAACCCATCATCAGTATTTCCCACTGATCATCCGCGTCCAATCGTCCAGGCGTTTACCGGACGGGAAGCGAAGTTCTCACTAACACCTGGACTGAGTGCAAGAATACGTGAGTTCGCTAGGACCTCTAAGAAATCCCTCTATGTCACTCTCCTGACATTTTTTGACTGCCTCCTCGCTCGCTATTCCGGACAGGACGATGTTGTCGTGGGAAGTCCATTTTCCAATCGAATGATTTCCGGATTGGAAGATCTGATGGGATGTTGCATGAACACGCTGCCACTGCGGGCGAAACTCGGTGAAGCCGGAACGTTCCGCGCCGCCTTGGATGTCGTCCATCAAAGTGTGCTTGCCGCATACGGCCGGCAGCGCGTGCCACTGCAGCTAATCGTCGATAAGTTGGAGGCAGAACGCTTTCCGGGAATGAATCCATTGTTCCAGTCGCTTTTCATGTTCCAAGAGCCTCCAATGATGATCAAACTTGAAGGTCTTGAGATCACGCCCCTATGGATTCATAACGGCACCAGCAAGTTCGATATGACCATATGGCTGTGGGACAGTGGGGAACGGATTTCCGGTCTGTGGGAATACGACACCAGCCTGTACGAGGCGGACACCATTGACCGGTTGGTTCTTAACTTCCAGACATTTGTCTCTGCGGCGATGAACGAACCGGACACCGCATGGCGACGTCTACCCCTAGCCGCCCCCCAAGAAGTGAAGCTGTTGACGCAAGAGTTTAATCGAACGCAGCGGAACTGGCGGAACAATTCTTCGTTCGTGGACCTTTTGGATCAAACGGCGAAGGCTCAACCCGACGCCGTAGCTCTTGTTTGCGACGACGAGAAGGTGACATATCGGGAGTTGACCCACAGAGCAGAAATTTTATCGCGTCGCCTTACGTCTCTCGGCTTGAAGTCCGGATCATTGGTCGGCATCTGTGTTGAGCGGTCACCGGATATGGTCGTGGCGATGATCGCGATACTGAAGTCAGGCGGCGCTTACCTGCCACTCGACTTGGCATTTCCCGAGCAGCGGTTGTCGTTTATGATCGAGGATTCCGGCCTCGCGTTTATCGTGAGCAGCTCCAATGCAGTCGGCCAATTGCCACCCCACAGAGCAAGAACAATCTTAGTCGACGAAAAGATCGCGCCCACTCAGACTCCTATGGAGTCCATTGTTCAACCAGACGGGGATTCGCTGGCTTATGTCCGCTACACGTCGGGCTCGACCGGGCGTCCAAAAGGCGTTGCGATTTCACATCGAGCGCTCCTCAATTTCCTCCGCTCAATGCGAGAACAGCCCGGATATACCAATCAAGATGTCCTGCTTGCCGTGACGACTCTTTCTTTCGACATATCCGAATTGGAGATCTGGTTGCCACTACTCTGTGGCGGCACGATCGTGCTCGCAACCCGAAATCAGGTAATCGACGGTGCGGAGTTGAGCCGTTTGATAGCACGCCACGGCGTTACCGTGATGCAGGCGACACCCGCGACATGGTGGCTCATGATCGAGGCTGGCTGGAAGGGCGAGAGCCGGTTAAAGGCCCTGTGCGGCGGTGAAGCCCTTTCACCGCAGCTTGCGGACGGATTGGTCCGCCGTTGCGCCGAGCTTTGGAACATGTATGGGCCTACCGAAACCACCGTATGGTCAAGCTGCTCCCGCATCAATTCTATCGACGATATTCACATTGGCCGGCCCATTGCGAATACTGAGCTTTTCGTTCTGGACTCCTACCTTGAACCAGTGCCGATTGGCGTTGCCGGAGAACTTTTCATTGGTGGTGACGGTCTGTCGCACGGTTACTTGAATCGTCCCGAATTAACTGCGGAGAAATTCGTTCCGAACCCGTTCAAAACGAGATCACGTCTCTATCGCACCGGGGATTTGGCCAGATACCGAGCTGACGGCAACCTTGTCTGCTTAGGTCGTTTGGACCAGCAGGTGAAGCTTAACGGATTCCGAATCGAACTTGGTGAGATCGAATCGGTACTGGCTCGCGTGCCCGGGATTAAGGCGGCGGTAGTAGTCCTCCACCAGGACCAATTAATCGCGTACTACGTAAGTGAGTCCGGGCATCCGGTTGAGGTTTCAACCTGTCGGGAAATTCTTCGGACCTGGCTGCCCGATTACATGATGCCAGCCATCTTTGTTCCCTTGGAAACCGTGCCTCTGACAGCGAACGGAAAGGTGGATCGTAACGCGTTGCCATCCCCTAATGTCAGTGCATCGTCGGTTTCGAACGTCTACGCTGCACCGCGAACGAACACAGAACAGAAAATGGTCGCGATCTGGGAAGAAATACTCCAGAGGAGTCCGATTGGCATTCACGATAACTTCTTCGACGTTGGTGGGCATTCCCTACTGGCTGTGACGCTCTTCGCGAAAGTGGAGCGTGAGCTTGGCCGGCGCTTGCCTCTGGCGTCCCTCTTCCAAAACGGGACAATCGCCCAGTTGGCCCGCCTTGTGGAAACCGATCGCGAGCAAAAAGATCAATGGGAATCATTGGTTTGCATTCGTCAGAACCGTGGAGCGCCCGGCGTCTTTTTGATCCATGGAGCCGGCGGCAATATTCTCATTTATCTTAGTCTCACACGACACCTCCTTGATGGGGTTTCAGTGTACGGGCTTCAGTCGCCCGGACTGGATGGCCACAAGCGGCCTTTGCGAACAATTGAAGAAATGGCGGTGTCATATGTCGATGAGATCACACGCCGACAACCAGTAGGTCCTTACGTACTTGCCGGTTACTGTATGGGGGGCAAAATCGCGCTTGAGATGGCGCGTGTCCTCAATGAACGAGGTCAATCCGTTGCAATGTTAGCCATGCTGGATACGTTCAACGTCAATTTGGCAAACGCAGCCAACTTTCGAACGAGCAAGCTATCCTATGTGTGCCAAATGATCATGTTTCACGCTTCAAACCTGTTCGCACACGGGCCACAGGAATCGTGGTTGTACCTTCGTGAAAAGGTACGGCAGGCCCACGAAGTGACTGCAGGCTTTTTATCCGCAATTTTCAACAACTTTCATCTGCCACAGCGAAACGGCTCAGTTGGTAGCAAAGTCGTGGTTCAGGAATTCATCCAGTCGGTAAATGACCGCGCCGGTTTCGCTTACATCCCGCGTAGTTATTCTGGACCGGTAACGCTCTTTAAGCCCAAACGAAACTATTCTGTCTTTAGCGATCCCAAGATGGGCTGGAGTGAAGTGTTGACGGGGCCTTTGGAGATTGTGGAGCTGGATATGAATCCGCATGCCATGTTGGTAGAGCCGTTTGTTCAAAAGCCTGCCGCCGAGATCAATATAAGGCTGTGTGATTTGTTCAAACTTCGCCCTTCGGATGATGGCAACCGCGCTAAGCCGGGGGTGGCTCATCCAACATCACACACTTGAACCGGCACCCTCGCAAACCATCGGGCGCGCACCGATTGCATTTCGAGTCGAACGCCTTCATTCTCGCCACTGCACATGCCGAGGGCTATCCTGCTGCTCCTACAAAGGCGGGATGCCCGGTTTTGCACGGGTGGTCGATGAGCAAATCGTGGTTTTTCCGGATTACAGCGGAAACGGAATGTTTCGAGGCCTGAGCAATATCCTTGCCAATCCGCATCTGGGTCTCTTGTTTGTTGATTTTGAAAACCCAGGACGCTTGCGGGTCAACGGCGCAGCATTCGGCCATGTTCAGCTACGTATCGCCAGAGCAGCGTACCGAAGGACCATCCGTTGAGATTGATCCGTCCTTTGTGTGACGTTGCGCTGAAGGCGCTGTCGCGTGTACCTCGTAATCATAAACTATTGACAAAAAATCCTACGAATGGCAAAAAATCTTACGAATAGAAACTGAATCGGATCTGTCGTCCTCACCGGGAACGAGATGGCGGTAGCGCACGCCCATTTTCTGGGGGGATCAACGGTCTGCGAAAGGAGATCGCAATGCCTGCAAAGGATTCGGCGATCATTGGAGTTCCGATATTGGAACGAACACATATAGAAAGAGCAAGCGAGCACATCGAACTTGCCATCGATGATGTCATGGCTTCTCTTCCGACGCCGGAGCAACTTTCAGCTCATGAACGACGAGGGATTATCGCTCGGTACACGGCAGTTCTTGAAGGCAACTTCATTTATTGGATGACGGCCACGTATCTTTCGGTCTCTTCGGTGGAAGCGCACGAGATTATCAAAGACAATCTGCTGCAAGAAGTGCGAGACAATCATCCGGGAATGCTAAGACGGTTTGCGATAGCTGCAAGGGCCAACCCAACCGATGTGGATCGAATGGCGATCCATCAAGAACTGCAAGCGGTTCGCGCATTTGTGGCGCGATTGGCCAGGTTGCAGCTCATACTGATGATGGCCTTCTTCGAAGGTTTCATCCAAAGGTTCATGCCTTACTTAGCGGATCTGGCAGCACGGCAGGAATCGCACGAAACGGAATATACTGACGTGCATAGTGTCGTGGATATTGCGCATACGCAGGGACTGCTGACAGCTTTCGCCTCGGAGTTGGATTTGGAAAAAGAGCCCGTGTCGTCCGCGACGCTTTATGAGGGTGTTGAAGTCCTGCGCTCTCTCATTAGAACGATCATTCGTCCTTAGCTATTGTGCACGCTCCTCTAGCAACACACGTCAGGGAGCTACTACGCAAACTCCTGCAAAAAATCGTTCTTTCACCGATTTGTATGTACGCTTTCAAGGTGTTTGAAGGTGTCGAGGTTGCGTGAGGCTCTGCGTACGCTTCTTAAACCCATCATTTGTCGGTAGCTCGTAGAGCCACTTTTGTTTGCAGTGCGCAGATAGCCGACCACAGCCTGCCCGTTGTCTTGCTGCGCCAGCCCTTAATATGATGTCAATGAAGTCGATCAGATCAACTATTATTTCTCAGATCCAGCAGGTTGCAGAGGAGGACGGCAAGCAGTTGCCCTCTCTAACGGAGGAC
>Ga0209056_10002069_pt1 | contig 21848 bp, 23 predicted proteins | sample GraSoiAngelo_114_FD_185876 | JGI IMG/M metagenome (GOLD analysis project Ga0209056, IMG submission 185876) | Grasslands soil microbial communities from the Angelo Coastal Reserve, California, USA - 14_0903_13_40cm (SPAdes) (version 2) | ecosystem: Environmental > Terrestrial > Soil > Grasslands...
CAGGCTCGCGGCGGCGGACGCCTTCGCTTGCGACTAAAGTCACGACTGCGATGCCTTCGGGCAGGGCAGGGAGGTAAGACATGCGACAGATAAGCGGGCGAGCCGTTGCGCTCGCGGCGGCTGCCGTGATCCTCGTCACCGCGTGCTCGACCACAGGCCCGTCGGCGGGCGGCGGTGGGGCCGACCAGGGCAAACCATTCGTCTTCGCATCGACCCAGTTCACCCCTGTGCTCGAGCAAGAGAACGTGCGCAAGAAGATCTTGGCCGCCTACCAGGGCGCGAATGTCGACTTCATCACGGACCAAGAGCCCGTCATCCTCGGCCGGATCGCCGCCGAGGCCAAGGCGGGCGGCCAGGGCCAGATTGGGGTCGCCGGACTCGAGAACGGGCAGTTCAGCAGCCTTGCCGCGGAGGGCTACTTCGAGGACATGGCAAAGCTCGCCGATAAGCACAAGGACAAGAAAATCCCTCAGGACATGCTCACTCTCGGGAAGCTGGGTGGCAGCGCGCAGGTCTATGTCCCATGGATGCAGGCGACCTACTTCATGGTCGCGAACAAGAAGGCGCTTCAGTACCTACCCAGCGGCGCCGACGTGAACGCCCTTTCCTACAAACAGCTCATCGAATGGGCGAAGAACATCACCGAGAAGACCGGACAGCGCAGGTACGGCTTTCCCCTCGGCGCCGGCACCACCCCGGGGCTCATCCACCGGCTCATCCAGGGCTACTTTTATCCGTCGTACACCGGCGGGCTGGTGACGACCTTCAAGAGCGCCGACGCGGTCACCATGTGGAACGACCTCAAGGAGCTCTGGAAGTACAGCAACCCCCAGTCGACCACCTACGCGAATCTTCAGGAGCCGATGCAGGCAGAGGAGGTCTGGCTCGGCCTCGACCACGCCGCCCGCCTCATCGAGGTGCTCAAAGCGAAGCCCGACGAGTTCATCGCCTTTCCCGCGCCCGCCGGGCCGAAGGGGCGCTACTACATGAGCGTGGTCATCGGCCTCGCGGTCCCGAAGAGCACCCCGAACCGCGCGGGCTCGGAGGCGCTCATCGACCACCTTCTCAAGCCGGAGACGCAACTCATCACGCTCCGCGAGAACAGCTTCTTCCCGGTCGTCGACGTGAAGCTCCCGGACGATCTCAACAAGGGCCTCAAGCTCGAGGCCGATGCTGTAGCGAGGCAGGCGAACTCCAAGGACGCCAAGGTCGTCCCGTTGCCCGTCGGGCTCGGCGCCAAGGGCAACGAGTTCAACAACGCGCTCGTGAATTCGTTCGTTCGGATCGTTTTGAAGAACGAGCCGATCCAGACCGTGCTCGACGAGCAGGCGCCACTGGTCCAGAAGGCGATCACCGACGCCAACGCGAAGTGCTGGGGCCCCGACGGGACGTCGAGCGGCCCCTGCCAGGTGAAGTGATCTAGGGGGGAGGAGGATGCGAGCGCGCGCCGAACACGTTCTGCCGTTCACGCTCCTCCTCCCTTCCGTCGCGTTCCTCGCGCTGCTGATCGTCATTCCCATGTTTCAAGCCCTGCTCCTCGCGTTCGTCGCGGAGAAGGGCGGTTTCACGCTCGAGCACTTCCAGCAGATGTTCGGCGACGTCAACTTCGGCGACGCGTGGCGCAACACGCTCCTGTTACTTCTCCTCATCGTGCCGCTGCAGCTGGTGCTCGCGCTCGCGATGGCCCTCCTCGTCAATTCACGTTTTCGCGGCTACGGCTTTTTTCTGTACATCTATGCGATCCCGCTCGCGATCTCCGACCTTGCGGCGGGCATCCTCTGGCTCGCGGTATTCACTGAACGCGGCTATCTGAACAGCGCGCTGCAGAGCGCCGGCGTCATCCAGCAGCCGATCCTGTTCCTCTCGTTCGAGAACTTCCCGGGGATCCTGAGCGCCATAGTCATCGCGGAATCCTGGCGGGCCACCGCGATCGTCCTGCTCATACTCGTCGCCGGGCTTCAGCTCATCCCGCGTGACTACTTCGAGGCCGCCGACCTCTTCGGCGCCGATCGCATCCGGCGGACGATCCACGTCGTCCTTCCGTTGCTGCGCCCGAGCCTGCAATCGGCGCTCATCATCCGCACGATCTTCGCGTTCCAGACATTCGCTGTCGTGTTCGCCCTGGCCGGTCGAAACATGCCGGTCCTCGCCGGCGAGGCGTACGTCTGGTACGCGGGAAACCGCAACGAGCACCTGGCGGCGACGTACGCCGTCCTGCTGCTCGGATTGACCGCGTGCGTCACGGTGATCTATCTGCGCGTGCTCGGGCTGCGGGAAGCGGAGGTGCAGCGATGAACGCGCGGGTCCTGGACCGAACGCTGATCTACGGAATAGCCGTCCTGCTTGCGGTCTGGGTCCTGATCCCCTTCTACATCATCGCGATCTCGGCCTTTACACCCCAGGCGAAGATCTTCGACTATCCCAAGCCGCTCATCCCGACGACGTTCTCGACTGAGACGATGCAGTTCTTCGTCGATGCCCGCGGAGTCATCCCGTCGGTGCTCAACAGCGTGCTCGTCGCGGTCTTCACGATCGTGTTCGGACTGGCGCTGGGCACTCCAGCTGGTTACGCGCTCGCGCGGTTTCATTTCCGCGGACGGGAAGCGTTCCAGGTCATCGTCCTGGCGACGAAGATGTTCCCGATCGCCATCCTTTCGATCCCGCTCGCGGTGACGTTCCTGCAGCTCGGCCTCTACGACAACCTCGTGAGCGTCGCTCTCGTGCATACGGCGATGGCCCTGCCGTTCATCATCCTTGTCACGGGGGGAGTGTTCGTCGCGGTCTCCCACGAGCTCGAAGAGGCGGCCCAGACGCTCGGCTGCAGCCGCTGGGGCGCGTTCCTCCGTGTGGCTCTGCCGCTCGCCCTCCCTGGACTTGCCGCAGCTGCAATCTTCACTTTCGTGGTCTCTTGGAACGAGGTATTCGCGGCGACGATCCTCACGCTGCGCACCCGCACCCTACCGGCGCAGGTGCTCGCCGGGCTCGGAACGTCGCCGCTCGGCTTCAAGTTCGCCGGCGGTCTGTTCATGGCGCTGCCCGCGGTCGTCTTCATCTTCATGATCCGCCGCTACCTCATCAACCTCTGGGGATCGCGCTGATGTCAGGTATCGGCATCCAGAACGCAACCAAGCTGTTCGGGAAGACGCAGGCCCTCAAAGGCATCTCGATCGACATACGCGACGGCGAGTTCATGGTCCTGCTCGGCCCGTCGGGATGCGGCAAGACGACGCTGCTGCGGTGTGTCGCGGGTCTGGAGCGTCTCGATGGCGGCAACGTCCGAATCGGCGAGCGCGATGTCACCGATCTCGCGCCGCGACACCGCAACATCGCGATGGTGTTCCAGAGCTACGCCGTGTTCCCACATATGACCGTGGCGGGCAACATCGGATTCGGCCTGCGGATGCATCGTGTCCCGAAGGCGCAGGTCGATACGCGCGTCCGCGAGGGCGCCGAGCTCCTCGGCCTGTCGCCGTTCCTCGAGCGTTACCCCGCGCAGCTTTCCGGCGGTCAACGCCAGCGCGTCGCCGTCGCCCGCGCGCTCGTCATGGACGCGCCGGTGCTGCTCATGGACGAACCGCTCTCGAACCTCGACGCGCTCCTCCGCCTCCAGGCCCGCGCCGACTTGAAACGCCTCCACAAGGAGGTGAAGCGCACGACGATCTACGTGACCCACGACCAGGTCGAGGCGATGAGCATGGGCGACCGCATCGCCGTGATGCGCGAGGGCTCGATCGAGCAGATCGGAGCGCCAATGGACATCTACGACAACCCGGCCTCTCAGTTCGTCGGCGGGTTCATCGGCTCACCCCCGATGAACTTCCTTCGTGGCGCGGTGCGCGACGGCAATTTCGCCGGCGAAGGCTTCAGCGTTCCGATGTCTCGGCCCCGCGTCGACCTCCAGGGACGGGAGATAGTGCTCGGCGTGCGCGCCGAGCACATCACCATCGGCGCGGATGGGGTTCCCGCTCGCGTGTTGGTGGTCGAGCCGCTCGGCTCGCACGCGCTTGTGACCGCGCTGGTCGGAAAGACCGCGGTGAAGGTGCAGGCGCCGATCGATGTGGGTGTCCGGCCGGATCAGGCCATCAACCTGCGGTTCGACGAGGCGACGGTCCGTTGGATGGACGCGGGAACAGGCGCCGCGGTCCAGCACTGATCCACACACGACTCGACCCGCGCGAGCCATACAAGCCGCTCGACTTCGGCAATGGCATCGTCGCCGGATCGATCGCGCCGAACGGGCGCCTCGTTTCGCTCGGGATGGCCCACAGCAAGATCGGTCGTCTGTGGCTCACCGCGACCGAGCCGTTCCGGGAGTCCTCGCGCGGCGACGAGCGCGCGGTTCGCGAGCACCGTGCGGCGCTCGCCGCGCCGGACCGCCCCTCGTTCGGACTCTCTTTGCTCGAAGGCCAGGCCGACGCGTTCCTCATCGAGGACTCGCTTCCACTCGCGGTCCACGATCGCCGCGAGGCGCGGATCGAGGTCACGACGGTCGCGCCGGAAGGGCACCCGGGGGTGGTCCAGCTCATCAGCCTCGAGGCTCGCCGCATTCCGCTGCATGTTGTGCCCGAGTGGACCGGCCAGCCCCGATTGGGACGCGCGGACTACACCCAGATCACCGAAGGCGGACCGCTTCCGCACCCGCCGGTTGCGCCGCGGCACGGACGTGACGGTCCGATCCTGTGGATCGACGACCTGGCCCTTGAGGCCGCCGTGGCTTTTCTCGTCCCTGGTCCGATCGAGCTGCGCGCAGGCACAAGCAGCCAGCTCGTGGTCGCGCTTGCTTTCGGGGCCAGCCTCGACGACGCCCTCGCGGAGGTGCGCGCGCTCTCGCGCGACGCCAGCGAAGCCGCCGGCGCAGAGGTCCGGTCGCGGCGCGGCCTTTGGACGGGGATCGGACTCGAAGGCGAGGCCGCCTTTACCGTTCGCCGGGGCGTCGCCTACGCCCTCGACTGTGCCGTGTCGCGGATAACCGACCGGGCGGTCGCGATCATCACCGACCACGAGATCCTTCCCCTGGTCTGGACACGCGACGCCTATTACGTCTGCCGAACCCTGCTCGCCGTCGCGCCGAACGAGCCGGCGGTGAGGAGCGCAGTCGAGGGATTCATCGCGTGGCTCTTCGAGGTCGCCGAGCGGCCGGAGGGCGCCTGGCCGCGCGCATCGCTTGAGACGGGGCGGGCAAAGGACATCGTCTTCCAGCTCGACCAGCAGCTCTATCCGCCGCTCCTGGTCGTGGACTACGCGCGGCTAACCGGCGATCCAGGGCAGCGCGAGCGGTACGGCGCCGCCTGCCTCGAAACGCTCGACCGTTTACTCGCACGACGCTCGACGTTCGGCTTGGTGCCGACCGCCGAGACGCCGGCCGACGATCCGCTGCGGCAGCCGTACCACTTTTCGAGCCATGTTCTCCTCTGGCACGTGCTGCGAGCGTACGAACATCCCGCCGCCGAGAAGGTTCGGGCCGCGACGCTCGAGCATTTCGTGAGCGAGGGCCGCTTCGCGTACGCGATCGCCGGTCCGCGCGGCGAAGGGGCGCGCCACTACCACGACGCGAACGACCTGCCGACGGTGTTCGCACCCGGCTGGGGGTTCTGCGCTGCGGACGACGCGCACTGGCGCGCAACGATCGCGTTGGCCTGGAGTGTCGAGAACGAGGGCTACTTCGCTGGGGCGTTCGGCGGGCTCGGCTCCCTCCACACGCCGCGGCCGTGGACGCTCGGCGACCTCCAGGAGATCGTCGTCGCACGGGTCACCGGTGATCGACCGCGCGAGCAGCGGTCGCGCGAGCGTCTCGCGAAGGTCGAGACCTGGGACGGTCTCCTCGCGGAGGCCTACGACCAAAACACGGGCGCTGTGGCAGCACGGCATTGGTTCGCCTGGCCCACCGCGCTCCGAGCCCTGCTCGAGCGCGACCCTATGCTCACCGCACCTTGAACCGGCCCGTCCTGATCACGGTCATCGGCAAGAGCGCCAAGGATCCGCGCGACCCGGTCCCCGAGAAAGCGCTGCGAATGGCGGAGGAGGTCGGGCGCCTCATCGCCGAGCGGAAGGGCATCGTCGTGACGGGCGGACTCTCCGGCGTGATGGAGGCAGTGAGCCGCGGCGCAAAGAACGCGGGCGGTCTCGTCGTCGGGATGCTGCCCGGGTTCGACAAGCGGGACGCGAACGAGTACGTGGACATCGCGATCACGACCGGCATGGGATGGATGCGAAACACGCTTACGGTGCGCGCAGCCGATGCGGTGATCATGATCTCCGGAGGGATCGGCACGCTGAACGAGCTCACCGTCGCGTACGAGCTCAAGCCGACCGTGATCCTCGAGGGCACGGGCGGCTGGTCCTCGCGGATGCGCGAGTTCGCCTACCAGGGCAAGCATCTGGACGAGGCGAAGATCGCCGAGCTTCATTACGCCCAGACGCCGCAACAGGCAGTGGAAATGGCGTTCGCCCTCGCGGCGCGAGGTGAAACCGGGCGCGACTCGGCGCGGGAGTATTACTAGGCGCTGGCCGCGGAGACGAACACCTCGATCGGCATGCCCTCTTGAATCACCGTCAGTTGGAGTGCGGCGAGCGAGTTGATGATGGCGTCGGCCTCAACAAGTTCGGTCGCCTGGTGGGAATCGGTCACGCCAAGGACGATCATGCCCGCACTCCGGGCCGCGCGGATGCCCGCGGGGCTGTCCTCGATCGCCAGGCACCGCGTCGGCGGAATCGCCAGACGCTCCGCGGCGAGCAGGTAGCACGCGGGATCGGGTTTTCCCCGAGGCGTGTCTTCGGCCGTGATGAGCACATCTGGCACGGGTAGATGCCCGAGCACGAGATGCCGAAGTGCGAGCTCGCGCCTCGCGGAGGTCACCACCGCCCAGCCGTTCCGTGGCAGTCGGTCGATGAGCGCACGGCTGCCTTCGAGCGCCACGATGCCGGTCTCCATTTTCGCCTGGCCGGCGGCGGTCGCGCGCGCCTCAGTGCGCGGATCGAGGTTCGGTGCGAACTTGCGTATTAGTTCCTCGGCGGTCAGGTGGAGCGACGCAAGCACCACCTCCGCGGTTACCCCGTGCCGGCGAGCCCAGTCGGTCCAGTACTCCCGTATCGCCGGCATCGAATCGACGAGCACGCCGTCGAGATCGAAGACGATCGCGCTCACCCGATAGCGTTCGGCCACGAGCGCAGCCTACGGAAGCTGTCCGGGCTAGAGAGGCGGCCTTCCGATCGACGGGAGGTGTGCCTCACACCACGCCGCGGCCGCGAGCAGGCGCCGATCGTCCCCTGGCGCTGCGACCAGCTGCAATCCGAGCGGCAAGCGGTACGGGCCGAGACCGCTCGGGATTACGATCGCCGGCGCGCCCACCAACGACCAGCGCGAGCAGAAGCGCGGGTCGCCGGTCGTTTCGGGTGTCGGGGCCTCGCCGACCGTGGGTGGTGTGAGGATCGCATCGTAGCGCGATGCCAGGGCGACGAACGCGTCGATCAGGCGATCGCGCTCGCGCAGCGCCGCCCGATAGTCCTCGTCCGGGGTCGCTGCACCTTCCGCGAGCGCGCGGCGGGCGATCTCGCTGATCAGATCCTCACGACCGCGCGTATCGGACGCGAGCGCGCGCGCCGCCTCGAACAGCATGATCGTGCGCAGGATGGCGGGCGCATCGTCCAGGCCGAGTGGCGGCGAGGGCCACTCGACCGGCCCGCCCGCCGCCGCGAGCCGGTCGACGTCCGCCTGAAAGCGGTCGCGAGCCGCGTCCTCCGCTCGTTCCCACTCGCTCGTGCGGATCGCGGCGAGCTTGGGCGTGGTCGCGTCATCCGACCACCAGCGGTCGATCGGCTCTCCGGCCATCGCCGCGGTGAATGCGGCAGCCTCGCGCACCGACCGGGCGAACCCGCCGACCTGATCGAGCGTCCGCGAGAACTCGAACACTCCCTCGCGAGAGAGGCGGCCCGCGGTCGGCTTGAACCCGACGACGCCACAGAATGCCGCCGGCCGGATGACGGACCCGTTGGTCTGGCTCCCCACCGCCAGTGGCACGACCCCCGCGGCGACCGCGGCCGCCGAGCCCATCGACGATCCGCCCGGTGTGCGCGAGAGGTCCCATGGGTTGCGCGTCGGGCCGGGATGGTAGAAGGCGAGTTCCGCGGTGACGGTCTTGCCGACGATCACGGCACCCGCCGCACGCAGATTCCGGACGACGTCGGCATCGCGCTCGGCGATGCGACCCGCATAGAGCGCGCTTCCCCGCTCAGTGGGCACGCCCGCCGTATCGAAGATGTCCTTCACGCCGACCGGGACTCGTAAGAGCGCGCCGGTCGCACCGGTGGTCTCGAGCGCGGCGTCAAGAAGCAGCGCGGGCTCGGCGTCGTAGCGCGTGAACGCATGGATGCGGGATTCGACGGCGTCGTAACGCGCGATGCTCTCCACCAGGGCCGTCCTCATCTCGGCGCATCATGCGCCGGGTGGCGTCAGCGCCTCTTCTTCCCTCGAGGCCGCCCCGATCGCCGCAGCACGAGAAGCTCGCGCAGCTCGGCGAAACGATCGCGCAGCCAACGCCGGTCTTGATCGGCCATCCGCACCATACCCGCGGCCATCGCGACCAGGTCGTCGCCCTCGAGCTCCGCGAGGGCGGCCGTCTCGACGTCTCCGACGCCGGTCGCGGCAAGCAGGATCGCGACGGGTATGCCGAGGACCGCGGAAAGGCGCGCAAAGACCGCGGCCCGCGGCTGCTGGATCCGTCCGGCCTCGAGCTCTGCGATCGCGGCGCGAGAAACACCCACGCGCTTCGCGAGCTCGGCCTGCGTGAGGTGCGAGCGCTCCCTGGCGGTGCGCACCGCCAGCGCGAGCGGCGGGCGATCGCTCGTGGTGGCTATGTCAGCGACGCTATCACGATGTCAGTGAAAGCAAGCACGCTGACGTTATGTCAGTATACTGACAAGGATGTTTTCGCTTCCGCACTCGGTTCCGTCGATCTCCATGGCGCTGAGCGCCGATCACCGCGCGCCCGCAAGCGAGACGGATGTGGTGCTCCTCCTAGCGATCCCGGCGTTGTGGATCGCGGGTGTCGTCCTGCTGATCGTTCGCAAGTTCCGCGTTCGGTAAGCGATGCTCGAGACGCTCCAGGCGATCGTCGCCATCACCCTGATCGATCTCGCCATGTCCGGAGACAACGCCCTCGTCATCGGCATGGTGGCGCGGGGCTTACCGCGCTCAGAGCGGCGAAGGGCGATCGTCGTAGGCGCGGGCGCCGCCGTGGCCCTGCGCGTCGCGGCCGCGGCCGCGGTGACGCTTCTTCTGACCGTTCGCTACCTCCAGCTCGCTGGCGGCCTCGCGCTCGTGGTGATCGCGTACCGGCTGGTGCGTCCGGAGGCGACGCAAGGACCCAGGTTGCGCCCTGTGACGACGCTGCGGGCCGCGGTGCTGACGATCCTCGCGGCAGACTTCGCGATGAGTCTCGAGAACATCCTCGGCGTCGGGGCTGCGGCGCACGGGAACATCCCGCTGCTGCTGTTCGGGCTGGGTCTCTCGATACCGATCGTTCTCTTTGGCAGCGGCCTGGTCGTCTCGATGCTCGACCGGTTCCCTCAGGCCACCTGGCTGGGAGCGCTCGCAATCCTCTGGACCGCCGCCGAGCTCATCACGAGCGAGCCGGCGCTCTCATTCGCCGCCGAGATCCCGTTCCTCGAGCTTGCGCTGACCGCGGGCTTCCTCGCGATCGTTGTCGCCGCGCGCTGGCGGCACGCCGTGCTCGCGGTGGTGCGTCCGCGTGCGGCGGACCCCGCTCGGCGCGCGGCACGCCGGGAGCGGCGCGCGTCCTGAAGACTCGGCGCATGCTCACGCGCGGGAGTCCAGTGCGTTGCCTGCAACCGCGATGCGTAGTCGTTACGTGAGGCAGCGTGCGGAACTGTTGACACCTCTGCCAAGGGTTACCAGACTCGGCCGACAGCAGGCGAGGGCGGAAACCGAAACCGACTGAAGCGAAGGGGCCGCCCCCAGGCCGCAGGGGAGGCGAACGCAATGCGCAACTTGTGGCGAAAGACGCTACTCGGAGCTGGTATGGCCGTGGCAGCGCTTCTGGTCGGATCACCGGGGTCCGCAAGCACGCAAGTCGCTTTCAACGGGACGTTCCAAAACATAAGCGCTCGCACAACGGATTTTCGACAGGCTGACGGCAACACCTTCATCAGCCAGACGGTACAGGTGGTCTACGCGGGAGATCTCTCGGGATCCGTCGTCGAACACATCGATCTGGTGATTCATCCCGATGGCTCGCTCAACTTCAATGGGGCGGACGTCTGCGCGTGCACGCTCGCCGGCACGGGGCGTTCGGGCACACTCGTCTTGCCATTCTCCGGGACCGGCGATGCCAGCGGTGCGGCAAGCGGGCGCTTCACCATCAAAGGCGTGGGTAGCCTCGCGAACCTGCACGGGGTTGGAACCTTCCAGTCCTCGAACGGCGGTTCGAGTGGCCCGTTTTCGGGCGTCTACCACTTTGACCCGTAGGCCTACACGCTTGACCTCTTCTCAGGCGACCTGACCGGGAGCGCTGAGCCGTTCCGATCACGGTGGGCGCGGCGCGCGTCGGGAGTGCGCTTCCTGATCGTCGTGCGCATCGTCACGCGCGGCGCCCAACCCTTCGGTAGGTCCGGCAACACACCTCGGACCTGCCTGAACCCGGCCTTGCGGAACATCGCGTCGGTGCCGAAGTACGCGAAGTCGTCGTGGACGCGTTTGCGACCGGCGCGAGGGTAGGCCTCGACCGCGGGCGCGCCGCGCCTGCCCGCGTACTCGACGGCAGCGCGGATCATCGCGACCGCGACGCCCTGACCCCGATGACCCCGGCGCACGGTGATGCACGGGATGACCCATGCCGCGACATCGTCGACCGGAGGCGTCGCGCGCGAGTGCTCGATCCGCGAGAAGTCGTAACGCGGTCCGAGCGAGATGAACCCGATCGGCTCCCCGCCCTGGTACGCGACAAGCCCGGCGGAGTTCTTGCGACGCCGCGCCAGCTTCGCGAGCGCCACCCGGCGCCTCTCTTCATTCGTACCTGGACCGCCGCCGGTGATGCCGAGCTCGCGCTGCTGTGCGGGGCTGTATCGGGGAAAGAGGTCCCAGCACGAGGCGCCCCATGTGCCACGCGTGACCGTCTTCACGTCGTCGACGCGCGCCGCCGTGAGCGGCCGGATCGTCAGGTTGCCGTCGCGAGCCCGCGCCATCGCTTCTTGGACAGTCTGCGTATTCGGCTCTCGGCTTGCCCGCGCCACCGTGACGAGCCAAGGCCGAGGTCCAGGAGCGTTTCCATCATCCGGAGTGCGCGCTCGAGCTCACCGCGTCGCTCGAGGTGGCGCGCGAAAGCGATAGCGAGCTTTGCGCGCAGGGCGTTGTCCCCGTCGTAGTACGCGCTCTCGTAGCAGGCGAACGCCGCGTCGAGCTCGCCGGTCCGCTCGAATCCGCGCGCGAGCGCGAACGCCGCGGGTGCGTGGTCCGGAGCGCGACCCGTGCGCGCCGCGAGCACCGCGCGTGCGACGCGATCCGTGATGCGAACGAGGGAGATCACATCGCGCGCGTTGTGCTCGAGCACCGGGGCGATGATCGCCGGATCGCGTTTGCGGAGGTAGTGGAAGTACGCATCGGGGATGAGCCAGCCGGGCACGTCGGCGATTCGCCCGTCGTCGAGGACGCTCTCCTCAAGCTGCTTTAAGGATGTGGACCCGAACCGGTCGCGCCACAGCCGCCGTGCCGGGTGCAGGAGGTCGAGGTGCGAATCATCGATCGTGAGCTCGCTGCGTATGGCCATGACGAAGCGAGTACGGATGATCGGAAGATCGAACGATTTCCCGTTGTACGAGGCGCAGGCCCGGAACGGCTCGATCTCTTTCTTGAGAGCGGCGATGAACGCCCGCTCCGCACCGAGATCGAGGAGCAGGTGCTGCCGGAGGATCAGCTCCTTCCCGGCGAAATGAGCGACGCCGATGAGAAAGACGTACGTTCCCGTGCCGCCCGAGAGCCCCGTCGTCTCCGTATCGAGGAACAGCACGTCCTGCCATCGCTCAGGCGGATCGCCCTTGAGTCCGAGGTGCGCGACGAGTAGCGGATCGCACGCTCCCCTGCCGACGATCTCGAGCCCGAGATCGTCGAGTGCGATCCGTTTCTCGTGGACGACGAATGGGGGAGAAGAGTCAGCGAGCGGCGCCGACCGAGGGCCCCCAGGGGTAGGGGCCCCTGGGCGCGTAGCGACCGACGGGAAACCGGCCGCCAGGCCGGAGGGGTCCCGGCGCGTAGAGAGGGTTTCGGTCGGCGCCGCGAGCTTCGCCCCACGTTCCCCATTGGCGATACGGGCGCGATCGCGCTCGACGATCTGCGCGATTCGAGCTCGGAGGTCGTTCATCGGAGGGCGAGGAGATCGGCGACGGCTTCGCGGACGTCGTGGCCCAGCGCGTGCGCCGGACCGACGCAGGACGGGCAACCGGTTCCGCAGCCACAGGAGTCGAGGTGCTCTCGGGCGCGCTCGAGGAGCGCGTCGGTCCATTTGAAGAGTCGCTCCGAGAAGCCGACGCCACCAGGGGTCATATCGAACAGGTAGATCGTCGGCAGCTCGGTATGGGGTGAGCGCACCTCGACCGCGAGCCCGAGGTCGTGCGGGTCACACATGAGGAGAAGCGGCGCGAGGCCGTGCAGGAGATTGCCGAGCCCCGCGAGCGCAACCTCGACCCGCTCCCGTGGCCAGCCGGCCGTCGCATGCGCCGAGAGCGAAAGCCAGAACGACGTCGTCTGGAGCTCCTGCTCGGGGATGTGGATCTTGCCCCAGCCGATGTTCTCGTGCGTGTACATCGTGAGCTTCTTGTAGATCGTGGCGATCGCCGACACGAGGACCTCGCCGTGTGCGCGGCCGAACCTCGGAGAGTCTTGCCGTGCGAACTCGTCGAGCACGCGGATGCGTACCGACTCGCCGGCCTGCGTGTAGTAATCGACCTTCACTTCGCGGACGTATGCCTTCGCGTTCTCCCAGTCGAGGCGCTCCACCTGGAGCTGGCGGCCCTCATGGAGATAGATAGCCTGCTCGTGCAGAGTCAGCGGCGCGCCGAAGCGATCGATCTCGCCGATGACGCGCTGCTTGCCGTCGGTCTGGTCGACGACCACGACGTTGTCCGAGGTCGCGGTCCGGAGCGACATCCCCTCGGCCGGGAACGACTGCGCGGACCAGTGGTAGCGGCCGTCGGCCTCGTGAAGGATGCCCTGCTCGTCGAGATACGAGAGCACACCCGGCGTGTCCTCCGTGCCAAAGCGCTCCTTCCGCTCGAAGGGAATCTCGAACGCGCCGCACTTGAGGTGCTGAACGAGCAGGTGCAGGTTGTCCGGGTTCACGAGCCCGGCCTCGGGCGAGCGCTGCAGCACGTAATCGGGGTGCTGGACGACGTACTGGTCCACCGGGAGCGATGTCGCCACGAGGAACGCCGCCGAGAGCTCCTCTCGCCGACCCGCGCGGCCCATCTGCTGCCAGGTGGACGCCACAGTGCCCGGGTAGCCGATGAGCACGGCGGCCTGTAGCGCGCCGATGTCGATGCCCAGCTCGAGCGCGTTCGTCGAGACGACGCCGCGCACCGATCCGTCGCGCAGCCCGCGCTCGATCGCGCGCCGTTCCGACGGAAGATACCCGCCGCGATAGCCGCGCACCAGATCGGGCGGCCACTGCGGCTGGGGGAAACGCGCGCGAAGGTAGGTGAGGAGCAGCTCCGTCGAGACGCGCGATCTCGTGAAGGCGATCGTCTGGACCCCCGACGCGAGGAGCGTCGCCGCGATGTCGCGTCCGGTGAACAGCGCACTCTTGCGGACGCCGAGCGACTGGTTCACGACGGGCGGGTTGACGAACACGAGCACCTTCTCGCCTCTGGGCGCGCCGTTTTTGTCGATGACCACGACGTCGTCCTCCACGTGACGGCGAGCGAGCTCCTCAGGGTTCGCGATCGTCGCGGACGTGCAGATGAAGACGGGGTGTGAACCGTAGAACGCGCAGACGCGTCGCAGCCGACGCAGGACGTTGGCGACGTTCGAGCCGAAGACGCCGCGGTACGTGTGGAGCTCGTCGAGCACGACGTAGCGGAGGTTCTCGAAGAGCTTCACCCACTTGGTGTGGTGGGGAAGGATGCCGGTGTGAAGCATGTCGGGGTTGGTGATCACCACGTGTCCGGCGCTGCGGATCGCGGCGCGAACCGCGGGAGGCGTGTCGCCGTCGTACGTGTAGGTCTTGAGCTCGATGTCGACGTCCTTCGCGAGCCGCTCGAGCTCGGTGAGCTGATCCTGGGCAAGCGCCTTGGTCGGGAAGATGTAGAGCGCGCGCGCGGTGGGATCCTTCGCGATCGCGTCGATGACCGGCAGGTCGTAGCAGAGGGTCTTGCCGCTTGCGGTTGGCGTAACTACCACGGTGTGTTTCCCGGCGTGCGTGGTCTCAAGCGCGTCGGCCTGATGCGAGTACAGCGAGAGGATTCCGCGGCGGCGCAGCGTCGCCGAGATCCGGCCGTCGAGCCAAGCGGGGAACTCCGCGTAGCTCGCCCGGCGCGGCGGAATGCGCTCCCAGCGCGTGACCAGCTGCTTGAAGTCGGGGTCGCGCGCGAGCGTGTCGAGGATTTGCTCGAGGCTCACGCGCGCTGGGAACCGAACAGCCGTTCGTGGACTCATGCGGTCACTAACGGTCGCGCCGTTTCCCGCCGCATTTGGCGCCGGCCCGCACGACTCTCTCGGACCCTCGGCCTAGCGCCTACGTCATTCCGAGCCTCATCGTGCATCGCGCGCGCTGCGCCGGCGAGCCGCTCTGTCCCCGGTGAGGGGCTGGCGAACGAGGGATCGTCGCCACTCGCGACTTCAGCTCTGGTCCAGTCGACGAATCGCTCGACCGAGAGAACTCTCGACGCCGCCGGCAGGCGAAGTCCCGCACCTGACCAAGCACGTCGCGCTTGATCCGCATCGAGAGACCAAGTGGACCCCTTCGGATCCGGTTTGGTCATGATCGCTAGCCACGCTGAGTAGATGTCGCGCTGAACTGGGCCGATTCCGCACGCACACTCGTGAAGACGGGTGCCCAAATCCTTGCGCAGAACCAAGCCGCAGCTGTGGCATGTCTGCGACAGCCGCAGACTCGCAGGGAGGAATACGACCTGTCCGCCAGCGTTTTCGGCTTTGCGAACGAGATGGCGTATGAACGACGAAGGCGCAGCTGCACCCATCGTTCGTCCGTAGCGGCGTTGAAAGGCGCGAAATGAGTTCCGCTCGATCCGAAGGCGAATGCCCAAGGTCAGGAGTGCGTTCGCAATCCGACCGTGTCGGCTCCGGCGCTCTGAGACTAATCGTCGATGGAGATCCGCGAGTTGCGTCTGGAGTTTCCGCTGACGTTTCGAAGGCCTTCGTTCTAGCCCACTCGACATACCCACTCGGGCGGCTTTGCGCTTCCGTTGAATCGCCCTTGAAAGCCCGGCAATCTTCACCCTTCGATCTCTGGTATCGCTTATGTCGACGATCGTGCCCGAGGTGGTTGTTGAGATCGCCATATAACTCAGCCCCGGATCGATCCCAATCAACTGAGTTCCGGGTAATTGAGTGTTGGGAGGGATGCCGGCAACGATCAGTTGTGCAAAGAAACGGGTCTTCCCGCGAATACGTCGGCGAAGAACGCGTATCTGGCGGATTTCTGAAGTGAGCTGATCCGCGCTTGCCCCACCGTTGCGGCACAGCAATCGAAATGACAGGGGTCGCCATTCCAGTCGAGCCCCGCGAACGCGAATGCCGGCGTCTGGATCTTCGCCAGCAATGCAGTCGAGCTGGTTTGGGCCCTTGTAGCGAGGACGACCAGTAACTCCGTAGTGGTGCTTCAGAACTGCGGTTAGCGCGCGAGTTGCCAGACTCCTACGTGCCTGTGCATGAAGATGATTGGCGATCCACGTTCCGCTGAGCTTCTTTGTGGACCAGCGGTCCATCTCGTACTCGGTCAATCCATACCGGCGTTGAAGCTTTCTGAGGCATTTTGTCCGCGCGGGACCCCGTCGCATTGCGACGGCCGCCGTGTAGCTGCGCGACTCAACAAGCAGACGTCTGCGCTTGTGACACTCCGACAGCGCGGCGTTGTACGCATGCCGAGCAGCCTCGAAGCGACCAACGAGAACCCGGCGTTCGGCAGGCGCAACCTGGAGTCCGAACTCGACGGTGTAGACCGGGCTGCTCGAACGTCTGTTCGACATGAAACGCAGAATATGGAACGCCTGTTCTGACGTCAAGATGACGCCTTTTTGGGGCGGTTCCCTGCGTTCAATTGGCGGGTGGGCAGGCCTCTCGTCCTCGTTCTGGCCGTCGCGTTGCTGGCGCCTCAGGCGTACCCGGCGGCTGCCTCAGCGATGCCCGAAGCACCGAGCTGCCCGATCTACCCGGCGGACGACGTGTGGCATTCGAACGTCCAGCAGATGCCGGTCCACCCGATGAGCGCCACCTGGATCGCGAACATGGGCGGCCCGACGCGTCTGCTCCACCCGGACTTCGGCGGGCCGTACGGGTATCAGCTGCAGGTGACGAGCAACGCGACACCCACCACGCGCCTCTCCTTCCAATATGCCGACGAGAGCGATGACGTGCCGTATCCGTTCACGGCGAACACGCCGATCGAGCCCGCGTCCGACGCGCATGCGTTCATGCTCAATAGGGACACCTGCGTGCTGTACGAGCTCTTCGCCGCATCCTGGAACGGCGGGCAGCCGACCGCAGGGTCCGGCGCGGTATTCGACCTCAAGTCATACGCGCTTCGCCCCGCCGGTTGGACGAGCGCTGACGCTGCGGGTCTTCCGATCTGGCCAGGCGTGTTGCGTTACGACGAGGTCGCGCGCGGTCTCGTCGATCACGCGATCCGCTTCACCGCGCAGCGCACCGACCGGAGCTACGTCTGGCCCGCACGACATCAGGCCGGCGCGGCCCGCGATCCAGCGCTGCCACCGATGGGCGCGCGGTTTCGCCTCAGCGCCAATTTCAGCTTCGAGGGTTGGAGCCCGCAGGCGCAGGTCGTCCTGATGGCGATGCAGCGCTACGGCCTGATCGTCGCGGACAACGGATCCAACTGGTTTTTTCAGGGCCAGGTCGACTCGCGCTGGGGAGACCAGCTTATCGCCGAACTGAAGCGCATCCCGGCGGGTGCGTTCGAGGCGGTCGACGCGTCGTCGCTCATGATCGACCCGAACTCCGGTCGTGTCCCCGCGGCGTCGATGAATCAGGCTCTCCTCCCCGGATGGCATTCGACCTGGCAGCAGCAGTCCGCGTACCTCGTGATGCCGCCGGGCCAGGTGGCCGACTTCTGGATCCGCTTCTCGAACTCCGGGACGGAAACATGGCAGCGCGGTGTGTGGGGTAAGCAAGCGAACCTCGGGCTCAACGGCGACGACAAGCTGCCGTATCGACTAGGGATGGCCGCGGACTGGCTATGGGACGACCGGATTGCGACGACGACCGCAGCGACGGTCGCGCCGGGCGAGATCGCGGAGTTCCGCTTCAAGGTGCGCGCGCCGACGGACTTCGGCACGTACCGCCTGAATCTGCGGCCGGTCATCGACGGCACGGTCTGGATGGAAGACCAGGGTGTCTTTTGGCTGATCGTCGTCCGGTAAAGAAGCCCTCCGCCGACGGCTGGCAGGTGTTCCAAGGGACGAATGAGGGTCACGCGCTGTTCGCGAGGTTCGACAAACGAGCGGCGCGGCTCGCGAAGGATCCGCGCTATTCGATCCAGATCGGGGTCGCCATCCCGCTTCGAGCGCCGGACCGCCATGGTCTGCCCAACACGCAGGAGATGGGGCAGCTCGCGGTCTTCGAAGACGCGCTCATCGAAAAGGTGGCCGCCAGAGCCGTGCTGGTGGGAGTCATCACCACAAACGGCAGGCGCGAGTTCGTGATGTACACGGCTTCCGGCGATTGGATCGCAGGCTTGCACGAAGATCTGAAGGCCGCGCTACCGAGTCATCAGGTCCAAGTGATGGCGCAGAACGACCCGTCGTGGTCCGTCTATCGCCAATTTGTCAAGTGAGGTCGCACCGGGGCACTTAGGTAGATCAGCCCCCAACGATCACTGCTTCGTCGTGAGAGAGCGTGAGACGCGAGAGTGCCGCGCGTTCGCCGTCGCGGCGATGGTCCGTTGAAAACCGAACGCGTCCCTCACCCGCGCCGAACGAGACCTCGCGCTTGGTCTTCGTGAAGTTCAGCGCGACGAAAAGCCGGTCGCCTTCGGCCTCGCGGACATACGCATATACCCCGCGTGGTGAGGGGAGCGTCCGGTACGAGCCGCGTCGCAAGGCCGCGGATCCTTTGCGCAGGCGGATGAGACGGCGGTAAAGCGAGAAGAGCGACGCGGGATCGTCACGCTGGGCGGCCACGTTGCGCTCGCGAGAGCTCGCCGGCAGCGGAAGCCAGGGCTCCGCCGTCGAGAAGCCCGCGTTCTTGGTCGCGTCCCACTGCATGGGAGTGCGTTCCGGATCACGGCCATCGATGTCGCGGAGGCGCTCCGGTGGGATGGCCACGTCGGTCATCCCGATCTCTTCGCCGTAATACAGGAACGGACTGCCCCGGAGCGTGAGGAGCATCGTCGCGGCGACCCCCGCGCGATCGAGCCCGTAGCGTGTCGCGGCGCGGGATCGGTCGTGGTTCGAGAGCGTGTAGTCGGGCCACGACGCGGCGGACAGCAGCCTCTCCCATTGTTCGACCACCGCCTGGAAGCGCTCGGCGCGCCAAGGCTGCTCGAGGAAATGGAAGTTGAACGAGAGCTGCAGCTCGTCGTCTTGCCCGTAGTAGCGTGCCAGCCGTTGGAGGTTGCGCACGCCGACCTCGCCGACGGCCATGCGATCGCCCGGGTAGGAGTCGAGGATCTTGCGCCAGCGCCGGTGGATCTCGTGCACTTCCTCGAGGTCCCAGTTCCGGAGGCGCGGCCAGCCGAACATGCGGAAGCGCGGATTGTTTCGGAGGTCGCGATCTTTGACCAGGCCGTGCGCCACGTCCACGCGGAAGCCATCGACCCCGCGATCGAGCCAGAACCGCATGACGTCGTCCATCGCGGCACGGACCTCTTCGTTCCACCAATTGAGGTCCGGCTGCTGCGGGAGGAAGTGGTGCAGGTAGTACTGGCCGGTCCGCGGATCGAACGTCCACGCGCTGCCGACGCGGCGGAACGCCGACCGCCAGTTGTTCGGCGGTCCGCCGCCGCGCCGTGGGTCGGCCCACTTGTACCAGTCGCGCTTGGGAGCATCGCGCGAGGAATGGGAGTCTTCGAACCACGGGTGCAGGTCCGAGGTGTGATTCGGTACGAGGTCGACGATGACGTGGATCCCTCGGCGGTGCGCTTCCGCGAGGAGACGGTCGAAGTCGGCGAGCGTGCCGAAAAGCGGATCGACGTCTCGGTAATCGCAGACGTCGTAGCCAAAGTCGGCCATGGGTGAGCGATAGAAAGGAGAGAGCCAGATCGCGTCGACCCCGAGCGAGCCTTCGGCGCCGTTCAGGTGGTCGAGGCGCGCGATGATCCCAGCGAGGTCACCGACCCCGTCGCCGGTCGAATCCTGGAAGGAGCGGGGGTAGATCTGATAGAAGACCGCCTCCCGCCACCAGCGTTCAAGGGGCTTCGCTCCCTCAGACCCCTGGGTCTCGCGCACTCGCGGATTCTGCCGATAACCTGACTCGGTGAGCAACGAAGCGCTTCAGGACCGGTATGCCCCGAATGGCATGTGCTTCGGCTGCGGTCCGCGCAACGAGAAAGGTCTTCGGATCAAAAGCGTTGTGCGAGGCGACGAGGTCGTCGCCAGCTGGCGCGCCGAAAAGCACCACGAGGCGTTCGCCGGTGCGCTCTCCGGCGGCATCGCCGGCACGCTCCTGGATTGCCATGCGAACTGGACGGCTGCGTACCACCTGATGCGCCGGTCGGCTGCATCGCTGCCACCATGCACGGTCACCGCCGAATACGCGGTGAAGCTGCTTCGCCCCACGCCAACGGACGGCCCGATCGAGCTCGTCGCCCGGCCGCTCGAGTTCGGAGAGGACCGCGCCGTCGTCGAAGCGGAGCTTTGGGCCGGCGGGAAAGTGTGCGCGACGTTTCGCGGGACGTTCGTCGCGGTGAAGCCGGGCCACCCCGCGTATCACCGCTGGTGACGTGCGAAAGCTGCAGACCGTCATTGCCGGACTCGGACTTCTCTATCTCGCGTTGCTGATCGGAGCAAATCTCGGATGCGCGCCGAAGTACTTCCTCCGCGCGGACGTCCTTGCCGGCCTGGCCGTCACCATCTGCGCGCTCGTGCTCCTGGCGTTCGCGGTCCGCGGCGAGGACGATGCCCGGCGCATCGCAGGGATTGCCGGCTGCGGGCTCCTCGCCGGACTTTGGGCTCAGCCGGACTTCACGGTCGTTGCGACGCCGGTCGCGATCGCGGGATGCCTCAGATTGCCGAGGCGTGAGCTCTTGGCGTTGGCTCTCGTTGTCGCGGCGGTGGCGCCGATCGTCGGCCATGTTCTGCCAGATGTCGGTACGTTCCTCCTCAGTCCCGACCAGTTCCGCTGCTCGTGATCGCCCCGTACCTCGCACGAAGCCCCGCGTAATAGCGCAGGTAGGTGATCGCCCAGACCGCCGCGTAACCGAATAGGAAATGGCCTTCGCGCCGGCGTATCGCGCGCGCGAAGATCGTGCCGAACGCTGCCGCACCGAGCGCAACGAGAAGGAAGCGCCAGAGCCGCGCTGGGGCCGTCCAGATCAGGAGCTCTTCGAGCGGGCGGCCATCGAGCGCGCTTTGTGCCGCGTAGACCTTGTACGGAATGCCGTCGAGCGGCGCACGCATCACCGCGACCCACCCCTGCTGGGCGAAGCGCTCGGCCGCGTCATCGAGCATCGCCTCGGAGATCCCCGGGATCTCTGTCAGGCGCGCCTGCTGCGCCGCGGCGTCGCGATGCACCGCCGCCCCGCCGAGAACCGCGCCCGTGGTCGCCGCCAGCGCGGTCCACACGCCGGGCCGCGCGCCATGCAGCGCGACCCAGCCGATGAGCACGTCGGGAACGATGTAGAACCGCGTCGCCTCGGCGTAGCCCCAGACCGCCGACGCGGCAAGGGCCGCGGTCGAGCGCGCGATCGCGCCGAGCACTAGGCGCGGAGCTCGCGGATGGAGCGCGACACGCGACGCGCCGCCGTGACGACGCTCAGCAAGACGAGCAGCCCGCAGAGGATCGTCCAGTCGATCGGCCATACGATCGCCACGAGCGACGCGCCGAGCAGGAGGGCGAGCCGGTCGGCCTGACCCGCGGGGCCAGTCCACTGGATCGATCCACCTGCGACGGGACCGAGCACACCGGCGACGTTGACGATCCAGGCTGAGCCGACCGCAAGCGCGACCCACAACGCGTCGGCCTGTCCCAGCAGGCCGAGTAGGACGATGGCGTCGGCTACCTCGGTGACGATGCGATTGAGATACGCGCCCAGGGGTGTCCGCCGCTCGAACCGCTCGGCGACGTAGCCGTCGAGCGTCGCGAGGACCATGCGTCCGGCCGCGCCGATCGCGGCGAGGATCCACCAGCCCTGCCAGAGCCCTACGCCGGCGAGCACCGCGGGGATGAGGATGGCCACTGTCACGACGTTCGGCTGGACCCGCTCGAGCCCGGGCACGAGCGCCAGGGCGCGCCGGATGACCCGCTTGCCCTCGTAGACCGACGCGTCGGCTTTCACGCGTTCGCCTTCCAGAACTCGCCGAGCGCCGCGGCGAGATCCCTGGTCGGCACGTCGGACATCGGCGGGCCGAAGGTGAGGCGGACGCGGCGGAATGGCCGCGGGAGTGCGGCGCCCACCGGCCAGGCCGCCCTGGTGCCTGCGATCGCGACGGGC